>LNFM01001161.1_pt1 | contig 61410 bp, 54 predicted proteins | sample 596031 | NCBI WGS metagenome assembly LNFM01 (sample SAMN04254537, study PRJNA301005) | activated carbon metagenome | isolation source: dual media filters at the Ann Arbor, Michigan drinking water treatment plant | place: USA: Ann Arbor | reverse complement strand
TCGCTCAGATCATAGCGCGCCATCTCGGGTCCCTCCCGGCACCCTTGAATCAGCCGTCGCTACAACCCGCAAGTTGGTTAGGTACAGTCCCTAGTCAGGCGTGATACCGGCCGTGCGGATCAGGTCGGCCTTGTAGGCCAGGTCCTGCTGCAGGAAGGCCGCCGTCGCCTCGGGTGTTGCGGCATGGACCGTGTAGCCCGAGGTCACCAGGTGCCGGTCGCGCACCTCCGGCGTCGCCATGGCGGCCGCAATGTCGCGCTGGATGCGGGACAGCAGGACGGGTGGCGTGCCGGCGGGCGCGAAGGCGCCGAACCAGGTGCGCGGGTCGATATAGTCATACCCGGCCTCGGCCAGCGTTGGGACATCCGGTAGCGCCTCGAACCGCGTCGGCCTGCCCACCGCCAACGCGCGGAGGGTTCCTGCCCGTATATGTGCGGCGCCGGAGGCGATGCCGGCGAGCGTCATCTGCACCTCTCCGGCCAGGGCCGCCATCACCGCGGGGGTCAGGCCGCGATAGGGCACGTGCACCATTTCGATCCGCTCGCGCGCCATCAGCGCGGCGAAGCACAGATGCGGCTGGCTGGCATTGCCGTAAGAGCCGAAATTGAACTGCCCCGGCGCCGCCCGCGCCGCTTCCACCAGCTCCGCCATGGTCCGCGCCCCGACCGAGGGGTGCACCAGCACCATCTGGTGCACATCCACCAGCAGACTGACCGGCGCCAGATCCTTCATTGGGTCGAAGGGCAGGCCGCGGATCAGATGCGGGTTGGAGGTGATGGAATTGTCGGCGGTGATCAGCAGCGTATGGCCGTCGGGCGGCGCCTTCGCGACCAGGTCCGTCCCGGGCACGGTCGACCCACCCGGGCGGTTATCCACCACCACAGGCTGCCGCCAGACGCCCTGGAGATGATTGGCCAGCGCGCGCGCCAGCGCATCCAGCCCGCCGCCCGGCGGAAAGGGCACCACGACGCGGACCTGCCGACTCGGAAACTCCGCCGATTGCGCCCGGGCTATCGCCGGCGCGGCCAGCGTCGCGGCGAGGATGTGGCGGCGGGTCAGGCGCATGGTCAGGCTCCGAAGAAATGGTTCCGGAGAAGGTCCAATGTCTCGGCCGGCGCTTCAAGCTCTGGCAGGTGACCTATCCCGGTTGGCGAGACGAATTCCGCGCCGGGAATCGCCGCCGCGATCAGGCGCCCCACCGTCTCCGGCGGATTGACCGCATCCTCGGCACCACTGATGCAAAGCGTCGGCACGCGGATCAGCGGCGCGAAATCAGCGATGACATCCACCTGGTCCGTGCAGCGCGCCGCCTGAAGCAGCCCGCGCGGATGCGTGGCGGCGACCATGCCCAGCACCAGGTTTCGCACCAGCTTCCCAGCCCCCGGCGCCACCAGCTTCTCCGATCGCGTGCGCGCCAGGGCGACGCCGCCGCCGGCCACGCTGGCCTGCCGCATCGCCAGCATCGCGGCGCGCCCTTCCTCGCCTTTCCAGCGCTGGCCGCGGGAGGTGCCCATCATCACCAGCTTCGACACCCGCGCCGGGTGCCGCGCCGCCAGGCAGGCGCCGAGCATGGAGCCAAAGGAAGACCCCGCGACGCAGACCGGCCCGCGCACGCCCAGCGCATCCAGCAGCGCCAGCGCCACGGCCGCATAGGCGTCCGGCGCCGGCGCCTCGGCGACGAAATTGTCGGACAGGAAATAACCCGGCGCATTCCAGGCGATCACCCGCGCCCGGTCCGACAGCCCGGCGAGCGAAAAGCGCCAGCCCATGCTGTTGGCGCCGATGCCATGCAGGCAGAGGATGGTCTCCGGCCCGTGCCCCGCCTCCATATAGGACAGGCGAGGCCCCTCAAGGCCGAGCGCTGCGGCGTCCACCTCGCAGAAGCGGGGGTCGGGCAGCGGCGGAACCGGGGTGCCGTCGGGGTGGATCATGCGCTGTCCTTTCGCGCGTCCTCATGCCAGGGCGGCAGCGGGTCTTCCGCCGGAAAGCGGCCTCGCTGCATGCGGCCGGTCGACAGCTCCGTCACCACGCCATGCAGGGTCCGCAGTTCCTGCTCCGTCACCTCGCCGCGCTGGAACCAGTGGCGCAGGTTGCGGACCATGCCGGGGCGCTTGGGCGGATTGTGCAGGAAGCCGGAGGCATCGAGTTCGGCCACCAGCCGGCCGAGAAAATTCTCCAACTCACCTTTGGTTGCCACCGGGGTGCCGTTGGTCAGGAACTGGCGCGGCGGCGTGGTCTCCGCGGCCATCCACCATTCATAGGCTAGGATCATGACGGCCTGGGCCAAGTTCAGCGAGGTGTGCTGCGGGTTCAGCGGGTAGCGGACCAGCGTGTCGCAATGCGACAGATCCTCCGCCTCCAGCCCCGCGCGCTCCGGTCCGAACAGCACCGCGGCGCGCAGGCCTCGGCCGTTGATCTCCCGCAGATCACCCGCCGCCGCGCGGGCGTCGCGCAGCGGCACGATGACATGGCGCGGCCGTGGGCAGGTGCCCATCACGCGGTGGCAATCGGCGACGGCGGATCCCACGTCCGGGAAGACCTGCGCCGCATCCAGAATGGCGTCGGCGCCGGAGGCGGCGGGGTAGGCATGCGGCTGCGGCCAGCCATCCCGGGGCGCCACCACCCGCATATGGAACAGCCCGCCATTGGCCATGGCGCGCGCCGTGGTGCCGATATTCATGGCCATCTGCGGCCGCACCAGCACCACGATCGGGCTTTCGCCCGGCGGCGCGGCCAACACCGCGCGCCCATCCTCACGCCCGCCTGTCATCGGGGGGCTGTTCGGGCCAGGAAGGCGCGGAGCATGGCGATCTCGGCTTCCTGCGTGCGGATCACGGTCTCCGCCAGCCGTCGCATTTCCGGGTCCGTGCCGTGGCGAAGCTGGATGCGGGCCATGTCGATGGCGCCCTGGTGGTGCGGGATCATGCCGGCGGCAAAGTCGCGATCGGCATTCCCGGAATAGCGGATGTCCATGTCACGGTGCATGCGTTCACCGGCCGCCCGGAATTCCCGCGTGCTCGTGGTCTCCGCGGTGGTAACCGGTGCCGCGTGGCGGCCGTGGTGCTGGTGGCCCTGCTGCGCAAAGGCAGGCGCGGTCAGCACCAGGGACAGGGCGGTGGCGATGGCGAGGCGGGGCATGGCGGGTTCTCCGGTTGATGGGCCGGAGAGCTCTGTAGAACCTTCCCCCAAGGGGAAAGCAAGCGGGTCACGCACGGCGCCAGCTCGTGCCCTGCGGCCCGTCCTCCAGCAGGATGCCCTGTGCCGCCAGTTCCTGCCGGATCCGGTCTGCCTCCGCCCAATCCTTTGCCGTGCGGGCGGCGAGCCGCGCCGCGATGGCGACCTCGATCGTCGCTGCATCGCCGGCCTCGCCGCGGAACCAGGCCTCCGGCGCCGCGCCCAGCAGACCGAGTAGCGCGCCGCAGGCCAGGATGCGGCCCTTCAGATGGCCAAGACCCGCCTCCGAGCCCTGGGCGAGCCGGTCATTCACCGTGGAGACCAGGTGGTGCAGCGTGGCCAAGGCGAGCGGCGTGTTCAGGTCATCCGCCAGCGCCTGTTCAAAGGGCGGCGTTTCGACCGGATGCGGCGTGTCCCCCTGCTCCGCCTCGATCGCGGCCAGCTTGGACAGGGCGCGGTAGAAGCGGTCCAACTCCCGCCGCGCCTCCTCCAGCGCCGCCTGGGTGTAGTCGAGGGCCGCGCGGTAATGGGTGCGCAGCAGAAGCAGGCGAAACGCCTCGCCGGCCCAGGGGCCGTGGTGCAGAATGTCCTGAACGGTCAGGAAATTGCCGGCCGACTTGGCCATCTTCTCCCCATCCACCAGCAGCATGCCGTTGTGCAGCCAGTACCGGGCGTAGTGGCTGCCCGGGAAGGCGCACAGGGACTGCGCGACCTCATTCTCATGGTGCGGGAACATCAGGTCGGCGCCGCCGCCATGGATGTCGAAATCCGGCCCGAACTGCTTCCAGGACATGGCGGAGCATTCGATATGCCAACCCGGCCGCCCGCGGCCCCAGGGGCTGTCCCAGCCGGGCTGCTCGGGCGTGGAGGGCTTCCAGAGCACGAAGTCGCCGGCATCGCGCTTATAGGGCGCCACCTCGACCCGCGCGCCCGCCAGCAACTCATCGGGCGACCGGCCGGACAGCGCGCCATATTGCGAAAAACTGGCGACGGAGAACAGCACATGGCCCTCCGCCGCATAGGCATGGCCATTGGCGACCAGGCGTTCGATCAGCGCCACCATCTCCGGAATGGAGCCGGTCGCAGTCGGCTCCACATCCGGCGGCAGCACGCCGAGGGAAGCCATGTCGCGGCGGAATTCGGCGGCGGTGCGGGTCGTCAGCGCCTCAATACTCTCGCCGCTTTCCCGCGCCCGGTCGATGATCTTGTCCTCGACATCGGTGATGTTGCGGGCATAGGTCAGGCGCGGATAGGCCTGCCGCAGCAGCCGGGCCAGCACGTCGAACACCACATTCGGGCGGGCATTGCCCAGATGCGCCAGGTCATAGACGGTCGGGCCGCAGACATACATGCGGACATGCTGGTCATCGATCGGCGCGAACCGCTCCTTGCGGCGGGTCGCGCTGTTGTGGAACTGGATATCCATGGTGCCTAGCCTGCAACGACCTGCAGCAGGCGCTTCAGCGCCCGCTCGCGGCCGATCAATGGGAGAAAGACCTTGAGGTCGGGGCCGTGATCCTCGCCCGTCAGGGCGCGACGCAGCGGCAGGTACAGCGCACGGCCCTTGCGGCCCGTGCGCGTCGACAGCTCAGACGTCCAGGCAGGCCAGGTGGCCTCATCCCACGGCTCCTCGGGCAGCGTCTCGGCGGCCAGGCGCAGAAGCTCCGCATCGGCCGCATCGCCCAACGGGACGATACCACCCGAGACAATCTCCCACCAGTCGCGCGCCTCGCGCAACAGATCGAGGTTGCCGCGCACCGCCAGCCAAAAATCCTCCCCCGCCGCTTCCGGCAGCCACTCTTTTACCGCGGCGAAGGGCAGCGCGTGCAGCCAGCGGCGGTTGAGCGCCAGGAGCTGCTTGGTGTCAAAGCGGGCGGCGGATTTGGAGACGCGGCCGAGATCGAAATCCGGCACCAGATCGGCCGGCATGGCCGCCACGGGATCGGCCGAGGTGCCGAGCGCCGCCAGGTAGCCGACCAGCGCCGCTGGCTCCACCCCATCCCGCCGCATCTGCCGCAGCCCGACGCTGCCGGTCCGCTTGGAGAGCGGCCCGCCATCCGAATCGGTCAGCAGCGGCAGATGCGCGAAGCGAACCTTGCGCGGGTTGCCACCGAGCGCCGCCAGGATATCCAGCTGGATGCCGGTATTGGTGACATGGTCCTCGCCCCGGACGATGTCGGTGATGCCGGTGTCGAGGTCATCGACCACGGAGGTGAAGGTATAGAGGAAGCTGCCATCGGCCCGGATCAGCACAGGGTCCGACAGGCTCGGCAGCTTCACGCTGCGCCGGCCCAGCACCCCATCCTGCCATTCGACATGGCCGCCCGAGAGCTTGAAGCGCCAATGCGGTGACTTGCCATTGGCAATCGCGCGGGCGAGCTGGTCGGCCGTCATTTTCAGCGCCGCGCGGTCATACAGCGGCGGCTTGCCCTGGCGGGTGCGCTGTTCCCGCTTGAAGGCCAGTTCCTCCTCCGTCTCCAGGCAGGGGTAGAGGTGGCCGGAGGCCTTCAGCCGTTCGGCGGCGGCGGCATACAGCGCCAGCCGGTCCGACTGCCGGGTGAATTCATCCCAATCCAGGCCGAGCCAGCGCAAATCCTCCTCGATCGCCTGGGCGTATTCGGGGCGGGAGCGTTCGGTGTCGGTATCATCGAGACGCAGCAGGAATCGGCCGGAATGGTGCCGGGCGAGGCACCAGTTGGCGATGGCGATACGGGCATTGCCGACATGCAGCAGGCCTGTGGGGGACGGGGCGAAGCGAACTTTCATCAGGCGGGCACAGGAACGTCAAATGGCGGCACAAGGCAAGGCACGCGATACAATTCGCCGCATTCTTGCCGCGCCGGCGATGCTAACTTCGCCCGGTAAGGAGACTTCCCATGGTCAGGCTTCCTGTGGCGATCTGCGCCGGCGTGCTGGCAATCGGGGCCATGGCCCCACAAGCGGCGCTGGCCGATTGGCGCTACCGCAGCTATGGCCACCACCACCATCATCATCGCCATTATAACAACAATAGTGCGGCCGTGCTGGGAGGTGCGCTGCTGGGCCTGGGGGTCGGCGCCGCGCTGGGGGCAGCCCTGGCGCCGCCCGCGGTGGTCTACGCCCCGCCGCCAGTCGTTTATTACCAGCCGCCGCCGCCGGTCGTGTACTACCAGCCGCCGCCGACCTATTGGGTTCCAGCCGAACGGGCGCCCGTCTATGCCGCCCCGCAGGGCTATTACGCCGCGCCCGCGCCGGTCTACGCGCCACAGCCTTTGGACGGTGGATGGAAGTGAGGGGAGGCTAAGCCTCGTCCTCCTCCTCAGCTTCTTCGTCATCCTCGTCCCGGCGGGGGTCAATGACGCGCCAATTGCGTTCTTCCGGATCGGTCGCGGCGCGGGCGGCAAAGTCGGCGAGTTCATTGGCACTGCGCCAGGCATCCTCGCCGGCGCCCTGCACCTCGGCATCCTCGCCGAAGGTGCCCCAGGCCTCCATCACGGCCTTGGCATCCATTCCCGGACCGCGGCAGATGTCGACCGAATCCCGCACATAGCGCCGGGCGAAGGCGTTGGCATGGGCGATGGTGCCGAAGCCGCGCACCACCTCCACCGGCTCGGCGCCATTGGCACCGGACAGGTCCATGATCCGCACCTCAAGCCCCTCGACCTGGCCGAGCACCTCCCGCGCGAAAATGGGGTCTTCGTCCCCCTCGTCCTGGCCGCTCATGCAATCAATCCAGAAAAGCCGTTGGTCAGCGGGTAGCGGCGGTCGCGCCCGAAGGCGCGGGGCGTGATCTTCACCCCGGGCGGCGCCTGGCGGCGCTTGTATTCGGCACGGTCCAGCATGCGCCAGATCCGCAGCACGGTGGCGCGGTCATGCCCCTGGGCCACCAGCGCATCCACATCCAGCTCGCGTTCCACCAGACCCTCCAGGATCGCGTCCAGCACCTCATAGGGTGGCAACGTGTCCTGATCGGTCTGGTCGGGCCTGAGTTCCGCGGAGGGCGGCTTGGTGATCACCCGGTCCGGCATCACCGCCCCCCGGGGACCCAGCGCATCCGGTGGCACATTCGCGTTGCGCCAGCGCGAAAGGGCGAAGACCGTCATCTTCCAGACGTCCTTCAGCACCGAATAGCCGCCGCACATGTCGCCATACAGCGTGGCGTAGCCGGTGCTCATTTCCGACTTGTTGCCAGTGGTCAGCAGCATGTCGCCGAACTTGTTGGACAGCGCCATCAGCGTCACGCCGCGCAGGCGGGATTGCAGGTTTTCCTCGGTGGTATCCGCCGGGCGGTTGCCGAAGGCGGGCGCCAGCATGACCTGCATCGCCTCCATCGCCGGGCCGATCGGTATGCTCTCATACCGGATGCCCAGCAGCTTCGCGCATTGCTCCGCATCATCCAGGCTGTCGCGGGAGGTATAGGGCGAGGGCAGCATCACCGCCCGCACACGGTCCGGCCCCAGCGCATCGGCCGCGACGGCGGCGGAGAGCGCGCTGTCGATACCGCCAGACAGCCCGAGCACCACCCCGGGGAAGCCGTTCTTGTTCACATAGTCCCGCAGGCCCAGCATCATGGCGCGGTAGACCTGCTCCAGCTTCGGGATCACCGGCGGTGCCGGCTGCGGCGCGCAGACCCAGCCCTGCGGGCCGCGCGACCAGTCGGTGATCGCCACCTTCTCCTCGAACATCGGCATCTGCACCGCCAGGCTGCGGTCGCCGTTCAGGACGAAGGAGGCGCCGTCGAAGACCAGCTCATCCTGGCCGCAGATCTGGTTGAGGAAGACGAAGGGCAGCCCGGTCTCCACCACCCGCGCCACCGCAAGCTGCACCCGCGTATCCTGCTTGGCGCCCTCAAAGGGCGATCCGTTGATGCTGATCAGCATCTCCGCCCCACTTTCGGCGAGCGTCTCGCTGACGGCCGGGAACCACCAATCCTCGCAGATCATCAGGCCGAGGCGGACGCCGCGAAACGCCACCGGGCCCGGCGCCGGGCCGGCGATGAAGACGCGCTTGTCGTCGAAGACGCCGTAATTCGGCAACTCATGCTTGGCCCGGCGCGCCAGGATGCGGCCGCCCTCCAGCACGAAGAGCGCATTGTGCAGCCGGTCGCCATCCCGCCACGGGCCACCCACCACCAGGCCCGGCCCGCCATCCGCAGTCTCCGCCGCCAGTCCCTCGATCCGCTGCATGCAGGCCTCGACGAAGGCGGGCTTGAGAACCAGATCCTCCGGCGGGTAGCCGGCGATGGAGAATTCGGGCGTGACCAGCAGGTCCGCCCCGGCCGCGGCCGCCTCCGCCCGCACCTGGCGGATGCGCGCGGCATTGGCGTCGAGCGCGCCCTCATGCGGGTTGATCTGGGCGAGCGCGATGCGGAGGCGGTCTGTCATGATCCAGCGAAACTAGGGACGCCCCCCGGCAGGGTCAACGCGCGCGGGACGGGAACCGCATCACCGTCAGGATCATGCCGGACGAGACCAGCCCGACGCCGAGAAACCCGAGCAGACCCAGCGGCTCCCCCAGCAAGGGCCAGGCGGCCAGCGCCGCCATCCCTGGCACCAAGGCGGTGATCGTGGTCGTGGTCGGTGCGCCGATGGCTGTGACCGCCTTGGTGAACAGCAGCCCGGCCAGGATGGTGGCGAACATGCCCTGGTAGACAAGCTGGTACAGCGCGACACCCGCGCTGGCCGTGCCGATGCTCGACGGCAGCAGGAACCACCAGACCGGCAGGTAGATCGGCGCGGCCCATAGCGCGATGGTCAGCGTGGTCTGCATCGCGCCGATCCCCCACAGCCGGATCAGCAGCGTGTAGATGGCCCAACAGCAGGACCCGGCGAGGAACAGCAGGTCGCCGCGCCAGGCGCCAGGATGGGCGCCCAGCGTATCGCTGGCCAGCAATCCGATTCCCAGGGCCACCACCGCAAGTGATGCCGCGCGCCGCCGGGTCCAGGTCTCGCCGAGGAAGGCGACGCCGAGCGCCGCCATCAGGAAGGGTAGCGTGCCCGGCAGCATCACCCCGCCATGGGCGGCCGGTGCCAGGGTGAAGCCGTGAAAGGCGAAGATGGGAAAGCCGAAGGCCGCAGTGCCGACCAGCGCCAGAACCCGCAAAGGCGGCAGCCTCGGCAGGCCGAGCACCGCCGCAAGCGGCACCGCGGCCAGGAACGCCCCCGCATAGCGAAGGGCGGCGACATCCCAGGGCGTCAGCGCCTGCTTCGTGGAAAGCCGGGAGGACAGCAGGAAGCCGGTCCAGACGAACAGCACCGCGAAGGCACAGGCATAGCCGATCCGCCGCTCCCGCGCGCCGAGGTTTGCGCCCGCTGCCGCGGCGGTTGGAGAGGGTGCTTCGCCGGACATTCGCTTCAGTCTAATGAAGGACGGGTCGATTGCCCATGGAGCGAGGGACCCCGCATGGCAGCACCTGACCCCTTCCTGCCCGGCGACCTTCTGCCGGCCCTGTCGCTTCCAGACGCCACTGGCGCCCTGTTCGACCTGCATCACCAATCGGTCGCAGGCCTGTACCGCGTCCTGATCCTGGGCACCTTTCCAACATCGGCACAGATCAATCAGGCGGAGGATGTGGCGCGGCAGCGGCAGGCGCGGATCATCCTGGTGGCCGACGGTAAGGCAGCGAATACAGGACCAAATGACGGGCCGACGCGGCTTTACGATGCCGAACGCAAGCTGTTTCTCGGCCTCGGGTTGCCGCAAGGCGGCGTGGCGATCATTTCGCCGCGCGGGCGGCTCAGCTTCGCGCGGAATGGTGGGTCGGCACTGCAGGCGGCCCTGGCCACATTGCCCGAACCGGAAGCTCCCGCCACACGGCGCAGCGGCGCACCGGTGCTACTGGTCCCGGACGTGCTGGAGCCGGCGCTGATCGCGGCGCTGCTCGCGCATTGGGAACAGGGCGAGAAGCTGCAGGGCCGCGTCGCCGCTGCGGGCGCCGGGGCCGGGCTGGTGACGGACATCAAGCGCCGCACCGATGTGTTCCTGACCGACCGCACGCTCTACGCCGCCTTCCAGCGGCGCCTGGAACGCCGGGTGCTGCCGGAGATGTGGCGCGCCTTCCGCTTCCGCGCGGCGAGCTTCGAGGCGCCCCGGATCGGCTGCTACGACGCCGAGACGGCGGGCGCCTTCGGCGCGCATCGCGACAACCGCACCCCCTTCACCGCGCATCGGCGCTTCGCCATGAGCCTCAACCTGAACAGCGGCGCCTATCAGGGCGGCACGCTGCGCTTTCCGGAATTCGGCCCAGACTCCTACGAGCCCTCGGCCGGCGGCTGCGCGATTTTCTGTTGTGACCTGCTGCATGAGGCGCTGCCCGTCACCACGGGGCAGCGCTTCGCCATCTTCACCTTCTTCACCGATGCCGAAGGCGCCCAGCAGGAACGCAAGCTGATGGCGGAAGCCGCCGCGAGCGGGCAGAAGGGCGTCGAGTTGCGCTAAGCTTGGCCGCGCCGTTTCACCCCGTTCCGCAGCAGGAATTCGCGCCCCACCTTCACCCGCGGCACGCCGTCATAGGCCACGATGTCGGCGGTGGCATATGTCTCGGACCAGGCGTCGGGGATGAAGGACCCGGTACCAACCACATCGATCGGCGCCTTGGCCTCCGCCACCACACGGCATTTGCCGACGCCGAAGCCGGAGGAGGCGACGATGCGGACCTTGGGGAAGCCGGCCTCGTCCAGCGCTTCCCGCATTCGCCAGATCGCGGCAGCGGAGACGCCGGTGCCGACCAGGTGGCGCAATTCCGTCTCGCTGCGGTAACGCCGCACCGCCTGTGGCGCGTGGCGTTCCAGCACGGCGTAGGATTCGCCGGGGTCCAGCCCCTCCAGGAAGCGGCCGCCATGGGTGTCCAGCCGCACCGCCATCCGCCCCGCCGCGGCGAGTTCCGGGAAGCGGGCGCAGACCGCCAGGCTGTCCGTCACCTCCCGCCCGAAATAATCGACCAGCACGGTGAGGTCTTCGCCCGGATAGGTCTCGTGGAACATCTCCGCCGCGCGGACGGTGGAGCCGGCGTAGCCGATCAGGGCGTGCGGCATGGTGCCGCGACCGCGCGCGGCGCCGAACCAATGGGCCGTGGCGTCGTTGGCGTTGCCGATGAAGCCCTTCGCACCCTCCCGCTGCGCCGAGGCGCTGCCGATGGCCGCCGCATAGGCCATCATTTCCTGCATCTCGGCCCCGGCGCAGTGCCGGGCCTCCATGGCCAAAAACGGCACCTGCGGCAACTCGACGCACATCTGGTAGGCGTTGTGCGCCGCGACGCAGGCCGGGCCGACCTTCTGCAGCAGGATGGTCTCGACGTCCGCGAGCTGGGCGAAGGAACCGGACAGGTAGAAGATCGGGTCACCGGCGCCAACCCAGTCCCCCTCCCGGTGCATCAGCTCAACCTCGAACCGGGTCTCCCGACGCGCCGCGACCGCTTCCAGCCACTCGGTAGCCAGCCGCGGTGCGGAGATCACCGGACGGCGCAGGAAGACCGCATAGGTCACCCGGCAATCACCGAATTTCTCGACGACGGACCGGGTGCGGTTGAAGTAGCTGTCCGTCCAGGCCGGGATGTCCTCGACGGCAGGCGGGAGTGACCGGCCCATGGGGGACATCGGAGGCGGCATGGCGGTCACTGGGCGGCTCTGGCCGGAAGCGCCGCGGCACCGGGGCGGCGCGCCTTCAGCTCCTCCGAGATCAGGAAGGCCAGTTCCAGCGACTGCTCGGCGTTCAGCCGCGGGTCACAGAAGGTGGCGTAGTTGGCGGCGAGATCGGCCTCGGACATCCGATGCGCGCCGCCGAGGCATTCCGTCACGTTCTGCCCCGTCATCTCCACATGTACGCCGGCCGGGATGGTGCCTTCAGCGGCATGGCAGTCGAAGAAACGGCGAATTTCGGACAGGATCAGGTCGAAGGGCCGCGTCTTGTAGGCGCCGGCCTTCACCGTGTTGCCGTGCATCGGGTCGCACAGCCATGCCACGTTGCGGCCGGCGCGCTTCACCGCGCCGAGCAGGCCGGGGAGCTTGCCCTCCACCTTGTCCGCCCCCATCCGGGCGATCAGGGTCAGGCGGCCCTTCTCGTTGGTCGGGTTCAGGATTTCGGTCAGGCGGACCAGCTCATCCGCCTCCATCGTCGGGCCGACCTTCATGCCGATCGGGTTGGCGACGCCGCGCAGGAATTCCACATGCGCGCCATCCGGCTGCCGCGTGCGGTCGCCGATCCAGAGGAAATGCGCCGAACAGGCGTAGTGCTTGCCGGGATGGGTGGAGGGCTGGCGGGTCAGCGCCTCCTCGAACGGCAGCAGCAGGGATTCGTGGGAGGTGTAGAACTCCGTCTCCCGCACCTGCGGCAGATCGGACATGCCGCAGGCGCCCATGAAGCGCAGCGTCTCATCGATCCGGTGCGCCAGGCCTTCGTAGCGGTCGGCCAGCGGGCTGCGGGCGGCGAAGTCCAGGTTCCAGCGATGCACCTCATGCAGGTCGGCATAGCCACCGGTCGCGAAGGCGCGCAGCAGGTTCAACGTGGCGGCCGATTGCAGATAGGCGAATTCCATCCGCGACGGATCGGGCACCCGCGCGTCGGGCGTGAATTCGGGCCCATTGACGATGTCGCCCCGGTAGGAGGGCAAGGTCACGCCATCGATGGTTTCGCTGTCGCTGCTGCGCGGCTTGGCGAATTGCCCGGCCATGCGGCCGAGCTTCACCACCGGCACGGAGGCGCCGAAGGTCAGCACCACGGCCATCTGCAACAGGATCCGGAAGGTGTCCCGGATGGTGTTGGCATGGAATTCGGCGAAGCTCTCCGCGCAATCGCCCCCCTGGAGGATGAAGGCGTGGCCATCACCCGCGCGAGCCAGCTGGGACTTCAGCCGATCTGCCTCACCTGCAAATACCAGCGGCGGAAATCGACGGACCTTATCCTCGGTGGCCCGCAGCAGGGCCTGGTTCGGATAGTCGGGAACCTGCCGGATGGGCATCGCCCTCCAGCTATCCGGGGTCCACGCGCGCGATATCATTTTTGTCCGTGCTCCACTCCTGGCTGTAACCTTAGCGCCTGAGAGCGGCGATGTGAAACTCCGCCAGAGGGACCTATTCGGCCGCCGCCTGCTGCGGCGGCTGCACGCCCGCTTCCCGCGCCCGGGTGCGGAGGGTGACGAATTCCTCGGCCGCGGTCGGGTGGATGCCGATGGTGCGGTCGAAATCGGCCTTGGTGGCGCCCATGCCGACGGCGATGCCGATGCCCTGCATGATCTCCGCCGCATCCTCCCCCAGCATATGGGCGCCCAAAATCTTGTCCGTCCGCTGGCAGACGACGAGCTTCATCAGGGTCTTGCGCCCCTCCCGCTTGCTGATGCTGTGGCGCATCGGGGTGAAGTGGGTGACGTAGACATCCACCGGCCCACGCGCCGCCGCATCATTCTCGGACAGGCCCACGGTGGCGATCGGCGGGTTGGTGAAGACCGCCGTGGCCACATTGTCGTAGGAGGCGCGGCGGGGCTTGTTGCCGAACAGCGTATCCGCCAGCGCATGGCCGGTGGCGGTGGCCATGGGGGTCAGGTTGATCCGGTCGATCACGTCGCCCAGCGCATAGATGTTCGGCTGGCTGCTGCGGTGGTCGTCATCCACGGTGATGGCGCCCGCCGCATTGGTCGCGACGCCGGCCGCCTCCAGCCCCAGCCCCTTGGTGTTCGGGCTGCGGCCGGTGCAGAAGAAGACCGCATCCGTCTCCCGGATGAAGTTGCTGGACATGCCGACCAGCAGGCCTTCCTCCACCTGGGTGATCCGCGTGGGCGAGACGTCCGGATTCAGCCGGATGCCCTGTGCGGTCAGGGCGGCCACCACCGCGGTGCGGATATCGTCGTCGAAGCCGCGCAGCGGCAGTGCGGCGCGATACATCACATCGACCTCGGCACCCAGGCCGCGCAGGATACAGGCGAACTCCAGCGCGATGTAGCCGGCGCCGATCACCACCACCCGCTTCGGCAGCGCCTTCAGGGTGAACAGATCATCCGAGATCAGCCCCAGCTCGGCACCCGGAATGTCCAGCCGCTGCGCCGTGCCGCCGGTGGCGACCAGGATGTTCTCCGCCGTCACCTTCCGGTCCCCCACCTGGATGGTGTGGGCGTCGAGCAGGGTGGCGCGGGCATCGAAGGTGGTCACGCCATTGCCGGCGAGCAGCTTGCCATAGATGCCGGACAGCCGCGCCACCTCCTGGTCCCGCGCTTCCGCCAGCCTGGCCCAGTCATGGCCGCGGACTTCGATATCCCAGCCGAAGGCGGCGCCGTCCTGCGCCCACTGGCCATATTCCGTGGCGTTCACCATGATCTTCTTCGGTACGCAGCCGACATTGACGCAGGTGCCGCCCCAGAACCGCTCCTCCGCCACGCCGACCCGGGCGCCATGCGCGGCCGAGACGCGCGCGCAACGAACGCCGGCGGAGCCGCCGCCGATGACGAAGAGATCGAAGTCATAGGCCATGATCGTCAGGTCCCGATGCCGCCAAGAGCGAGATACTTGATCTCGAGATAATCATCGATGCCGTATTTGGAGCCTTCCCGGCCCAGGCCGCTTTGCTTCACACCGCCGAAGGGGGCGACCTCGGTGGAAATGATCCCCTCATTGATGCCGATGATGCCGGCCTCGATCGCCTCCGCCACGCGGAAAATCCGGCCGATGTCACGGGAATAGAAATAGGCGGCCAGGCCGAATTCGCTGTCATTGGCCAGCGCCACCGCCTCCTCCTCCGTCTTGAAGCGGAACAGGGGGGCGACGGGGCCGAACGTCTCCTCACGGAACACCATGGCGCCGTGCGGCACATCGGCCAGGATGGTCGGCTGGAAGAAATTGCCGCCGCGCTCATGGCGCTTGCCGCCGGTGACGATGGTGGCGCCCTTGGCGGTGGCGTCAGCGATGTGTTCCTCCACCTTGGCCACGGCGTCCGCGTTGATCAGCGGCCCCTGGGTGACGCCCGGCTCCATGCCGTCCCCCACCTTCAGACCCTCCACTGCCACCTTCAGCTTCTGGGCGAAGGCGTCGAAGACCCCGTCCTGCACCAGGATGCGGTTGGCGCAGACGCAGGTCTGGCCGGTGTTGCGGTACTTGGATGCCATGGTGCCCTGCACCGCCGCGTCGAGGTCCGCGTCGTCGAAGACGATGAAGGGCGCATTGCCGCCCAACTCCATCGAGGTCTTCTTGATGGTCGGCGCGCATTGGGCCAGCAGCTTGCGGCCAACCTCCGTCGAGCCGGTGAAGGACAGCTTCCGGACGAGGGGGTTTGATGTGAGCTCGCCGCCCGTCTCGCCGGCCGGGCCGGTGATGACGTTGCAGACGCCGGGCGGCATGCCTGCGCGTTCCGCCAGCACGGCCAGCGCCAGGGCGCTGAACGGGGTCTGCGATGCCGGGCGGATCACCCCGGTGCAGCCCGCCGCCCAGCCCGGGCCGGCCTTGCGGGTGATCATCGCGGCCGGGAAGTTCCAGGGCGTGATCGCGGCGAAGACGCCAATCGGCTCCTTCAGCACCAGGATCCGGCGGCCCTTGGCATTCTGCGGGACGGTATCGCCATAGATGCGCTTGGCTTCCTCGGCGAACCATTCGATGAAGGACGCCGCATAGGCGATTTCGCCCTTGGCCTCGGTCAGCGGCTTGCCCTGCTCGGCCGTCATGATCGCGGCCAGGTCATCCGTATTGGCCAGCATCAAATCATTGAGCTTGCGGAGGATGGCGGCGCGGTCCTTGGCCAGCATGGCGCGCCAGCCGGCGAAGGCGGACTGCGCCGCCTCGATCGCGCGGCGGGTCTCGGCGGCGCCGAGCGCCGGCACTTCGCCGATCACCTCGCCATTGGCCGGGTTGCGGACCGCGATGGTCTTGCCGGTATCCGCCTGGATCCATTTGCCGCCGACGCAATTCGCCTGGCGGAACAGGTCCGGATCCTTCAGCGGCAGCTTGCCTGTGGCGTCCAGCATGTCGGCTTTCCTTCCCTCGGTACCCGTCGAAGATAGGACTTCGGCGGGGCGATGTCAGGTGCCAGGGCTCAGGGGCAGCCGGCTGCTACTCCACCGTGACGCTCTTGGCCAGGTTGCGTGGCTGGTCCACATCGGTGCCCTTCAGCACTGCGACGTGATAGGCCAGCACCTGTACTGGAATGGCGTGCAGGATGGGTGCGGCGAAGGGGTGCACCGTCGGCAGCACGATCACCCGCTCGGCAAAGCCGCGCAGGGCCTTGGCGCCCACCGCATCGGTGAAGGCCATGATCCGCCCGCCGCGCGCCGCCGCTTCCTGCAAATTGGACGCTGTCTTCTCGAACAGTGGCCCGCTCGGGCACAGCGCGATCACAGGTACGGCGGAGTCGATCAATGCGATCGGGCCGTGCTTCATCTCGCCGGCCGGATAGCCCTCGGCATGGATGTAGGACAGCTCCTTCAGCTTCAACGCGCCTTCCATGGCGATCGGCATCAGCGCGCCGCGGCCGAGGAACAGCACGTCCCGCGCCTTGGCGACCTCCGCCGCCATGGCGCGGATTTCCTCATCCTGCTCCAGGATCTGCGCGGCGTGGCCGGGCACCTCGGTCAGCGTCGAGGCCAGCAGCCGCGCGGTCGCCTCATCCAGCGTGCCGCGGGCGCGGCCGAAGCCGATGGCAAGACAGGCCAGCAGCGCGAGCTGCGCGGTGAAGGCCTTGGTCGAGGCCACGCCGATCTCCGGCCCCGCCACCGTCAGCAGCGCGCCATCGCTCGCGCGCGCCATGCTGCTCTCGGGCACGTTGACCACCGAGAGCACCTTCTGCCCGCCCTGCTGGAGCAGGCGCAACGCCGCCATCGTGTCGGCGGTCTCACCGGACTGGGACACCAGGATGGCCCCGCCGCCTTCGGAAAGCGGCGGCTCCCGATACCGCAATTCGCTGGCGACGTCGGCATCGACCGGGATGCGCGCAAGCTGCTCGATCCAATAGCGCCCGACCTGCGCGGCCAGGAAGGCGCTGCCGCAGGCGGACATGGTCAGGCGCGGCACCACGGCCGGATCGAAGGGCAGCGCCGGCAGGGCCACCGCGCGGGTGGCGGGGTCTAGGTATTGCTGCAAGGTATCACCCAGCACGGCGGGGTGTTCGTGCAGTTCCTTCTCCATGAAGTGCCGGAAATTTCCCTTGCCGACGGCCGCGCCGGAAATGGCGGTCAGCCGGATCTCCCGCGTCACTTCGGCATCCGAGGCATCGTGGAAGACGGCGTTGTTGTCGGAGACGACGGCCCAGTCGCCTTCCTCAAGATAGGCGATGCGGCGCGTCAGCGGCGCCAGGGCCAGCGCGTCCGATCCCACGAACATCTCACCTTCGCCGAAGCCGATCGCCAGCGGCGCACCCTGTCGTGCAGCGATCAGCATGCGAGGATGGCCGGCGAACATCATGGCCAGCGCAAAGGCGCCATGCACCCGGCGCAGCGATGCGGCCGCCGCCTGCTGCGGCGTCGCGCCCTGCTGCAGATGCCAATCCACCAGGCGGGCGAAGGTCTCGGTATCCGTCTCCGTCTCGAATTCCTGGCCCTTCCCCTCCAGCTCGGCGCGCAGCTCGGCGTGGTTCTCGATGATGCCGTTATGCACCACGCTGACGCGCGGCGTGCCATGCGGGTGCGCGTTGCGCTCCACCGGCGCGCCATGCGTCGCCCAGCGGGTATGGCCGATGCCGGTGGTGCCGGAGAGCGGCGTCTGCTCCAGCACGACCGCCAGGTTGATCAGCTTGCCCTCGGCCCGCCGGCGATCGATGTGGCCATTGACCAGGGTCGCCACCCCGGCGCTGTCATAGCCGCGATACTCCAGGCGCCGCAGCGCTTCCAGCAGGCGGGGCGCTGCCGCCTCGCGCCCCACGACTCCGACGATGCCGCACATCAGACCTTCACTCCCTTTCCGCGAAAGCCACGCCCGGGCTTGTTCGCCTGGCGGCCACGCGCAATTGCCATGGCATCGTCCGGCACGTCCGCGGTGATCACGCTGCCGGCCGCGACCAGCGCCCGCGCGCCGACCCGCACCGGCGCCACCAGCGCGGTGTCCGACCCTATGAAGGCGCCGGCGCCGATTTCGGTGCGGTGCTTGTTCACGCCATCATAGTTGCAGGTGATGGTGCCGGCGCCGATGTTGGCGCCCGCGCCAATCTCGGCATCGCCCAGATAGCTCAGGTGGTTGGCCTTGGCGCCCTCACCCAGCACGGTGGCCTTCAGCTCCACGAAATTGCCGACATGCGCGCCCGGTTCGATGCGCGTGCCTGGCCGCAGCCGCGCGAAGGGGCCGATGACGGCGCCGGCGCGGACAAGGCAGCCCTCCAGATGGCTGAAGGCGCGAATTTCCACGCCATCCTCCACCACCACGCCGGGGCCGAAGACCACGTTGGGACCGATTGTGACATCCTGGCCCAGCCGCGTATCGAAGGCGAAGGTCACGCTGTCCGGCTGGACAAGCGTGGCGCCGCCTTCCATCGCGGCCAGCCGCAACCGGGCCTGCACCGTGGCCTCGGCGGCGGCGAGTTCGACCCGGCTGTTGATGCCGCGCAGCTCGGCCTCCGGCGCCTCGATCGCCACGACGCGCTCGCCCGCCTGCCGTGCCAGGGCGACGATGTCGGTCAGGTAGTATTCACCCTTCGCATTGTCGTTGCGGATGGCGCGCAGCCAGCGGAACAGGCTGGCCGCCGGCGCGCAGATCACGCCAGCATTGCACAGGCCAACGGCGCGTTCTTCCGGCGTCGCATCCGCCCATTCGACAACCCGCTCCACCTCCCCCGCCGCATTGGTCAGCACGCGGCCATAGCGCCCGGGATCGGCCGGGCGCATGGCGACCAGGGCGAGCCCCGCATCGCCGCGCGCCGCGGCCAGGCGGCGCAGGGTCTCCGGCGTGATGAGGGGGTTGTCGGCGTAGAGCACGGCGACATCGCCCACAAAATCCTCCAGCAGCGAGGCCGCCTGCAGCGCCGCATGGCCGGTGCCGAACCGCTCGGCCTGCACAACCACAGGATGCGGCGACGCCGCGCACTGCACTTCCGGCATCTCCGGCCCGATCACGACCACGACCCGGTCGAAGACCTCCGTCGCCGCGGACAGGATGTGTTGCAGCATCGGGCGCGCCGCGATCGGGTGCAGGGCCTTGGGCAGGTTGGACTGCATGCGGGTCCCGAGCCCGGCAGCGAGGATGACGGCAGCAATGTTCATGCCCCCCGGTAATCCGACCTAGCACCGGCCCGCAAGGTGGCGCTGGTCACGTCCCGTTGCGCGGCGTAACGACCTGGTCTTGCCGCTGCGGGCATCCAAGCCTATCGGGGGCCATGCAACCGATCGCCGTCTTCGACCTCGATGGCACGCTGGTGGACAGCGCGCCCGATCTCCATGCCGCTTTGGACCGCCTGATGGCCGGCCGAGGCCTGCCGGGTTTTGTGCGGGCGGAGGTGGTGGCGATGATCGGCGATGGCGCCAAGGTGCTGGTGGAACGAGCGCTGGCAGCCCGTGACCAGCCCTTTGACCAGCCAGCGCTGGACGCCTTCCTGGAGGATTATGGCGCCAACGCCGCGGTGGAGACCGCCCCCTTCGCCGGGATTCGGGAGGTTGTGGCGGGGCTCGTTCGTGACGGATGGCGCCTCGCCGTCTGCACCAACAAGCCGGTTTCGCCTGCGATCACATTATTGCGTGACCTGGGCTTGGCCGACCACTTTGCTGCCATTGGGGGTGGCGACTCCTATCCCACCCGCAAGCCGGACCCGGCCCATTTGTTGGCGACCCTGCAGGATGCGGGTGGGCGCGCTAGCGACGCGGTGATGATCGGCGACCACCACAACGACATGGCGGCAGCCAGCGGCGCCGGCGTGCGCCCGATCTTCGCGGGCTGGGGCTACGGTCCCCTCGCGATGGCCAGCGGCGCGCCCATTGCCGCTGCGCCGGCCGATCTGCCGCATCTACTGGCGCGTCTGCGCCACGGTTGAGGCTTCCGCCCGCAGCAGCACCGCCGTAGCGGTACCGAACCAGCGGCTTTGCATCTCGATGCGAACCGGGATCGGCGGCGCGCCGGGAAATGGCGCGGCAATCCAGGGGGTCCCGCTCTGTGGTGCTGCGGCCCGTTCCCGCGGCTGATCGCGCATGAACCCGGCCACCAGCCGCCCCTCGAAATTGCAGCGCACCGCCTCGCCATGCCAGGCGCTGTGCCAAGGACGAATCAGCTCCCGGCCCTGGGTCGAGATCGCGAAATCGCTGCGCCGCCTGCCATCATAGACCGGTGCGCGCCCTTCACAGGCGCCGCTGGCGGCCACCGTCCGGGACAGCAGCGCCAAGGCGGACAGCGCATCGATGGTGCCGCGTCGCGCCTCGACCGGCACCTCCTCCCGCTCCTCGTCATTCGGCGGCACCATGGCCTCAACCACCGGGTCGCCGCCCGACCAGGCAAGGACCACAAGTCGGTCCCGGCCCCGCCATACGCCCTCCGAGCGATAGGTCGAGGGCAGCGCGGTGCCGCGGCCCCAGGCGCCGGCGGCGCGCGACACCTGTTCACCGGAGACAAAAGCCGCGGCGACGCCCTGCGTCCGCATCCGGGTTTCGACCCGGTATCCAGCCTGAGTTAACTCAAAAACCGCCTCCATCTGGAGCACGGTCATGCCAGCGGCATGGACATCGTAGATGGCACGGACCGCTTCCGCAGCCGCGTGGCGCGGGACGAGCGCCAGACCGAAAAGACCGGCGAGAAACCAGATTTTATGGCGCATGGTCAGCATATCGGCGGCGGCCCCCGCTTTCCAAGGAGCTGTTACAGAGCCCTCGGCACAGCTTGACACGCCTGGGGCCCCGGATTATCCCCCGCAGCCTCAGGATGGGCGCGTAGCTCAGCGGTAGAGCATCGCCTTCACACGGCGGGGGTCACAGGTTCAATCCCTGTCGCGCCCACCATCCTGAATTACACCAGACATTCGACTCGATGCTAGCGGCGGAGGGGCCGGAGCCCCCCCGACCTCACCTGCTGACTCAGTTTGAGCTTGCTGCGGGCGGCGGGCCACCCCGTTCTCCCGAACCGCGCTCACCCGGGCCGCGGTGATGCTGGTGGCCATGACGCGGGCCGCGGTGGCGCGAACGCACCTCCTCCCGGGTCAGCGCACCATCGGCATTGACGTCGCGGGCCCGGAACATCGCTTCGGCGAAGGGGCGGATTTCCTCCAGCGTCACACGGCTGTCGCTGTTCGCGTCCAGGGCCCGGAACATGCCCTCGCCGTGCCGCTGCATGCCACGTCCTGCGCGGCGCTCCGCACCGCCACGGCGCTCACCCATGCGGGCCTCGGCATAGGCCCGCATCTCCTCCATGGTCACGCCGCCGTCGCGGTCGGCATCGACCTCCTGGAAGCGCGCCGTCATCCAGGCCCAGCCTTCCTCCTGCGTCACGCGGCCATCATTGTTCGCATCGGCGCGGGCAAACGCCTCGCCCATCGCGAAGCCGCGGCTGCCATGGCCAGGGCCTGCGCCAGGCCCCTGGCCAGGCTGTGCGAAGGCCGGCACCGAGACGGCGGCAACGGCCAGGGCGGCACCGGCCAGCAGGGCGATCCTCATGGACTTCATCTTCATCTCCTTTGGCCGGCCCAACACCGGCTGCAGGACGAAGATGAGGCCCGCTTGCAACAGGCGCGTGTCGGATCGCGCTGCATCGGGTGAGGAAGCGTAACGCGCTGTCGCGGCGGCTCAGTCGCGCGCCGGTGTCCCCGGCTCACCCAGGTCCCACCAAAGTCCGGCGAAGCTCGCAATGCCCTCGCGCGCTGCGGAAATCAGCAGGTGCTCATCCGGTCCATGCTGTTTGCAGCCATTGTAGCTGTGCGGGATCCACACCAGCGGTACGCCGAGGTGATCGACGAAGACATCGCCCGGCAGCCCGCCGGAGCTGCTCGGGATGATCTGCACCCGCTTGTTCAGCGTGCGTGCGACGGAGGCCTGCGCCCAGCCGACCCAGGGATGATCGGGCGCGGTGCGGCTTGCCGGCATGCGGATGAAGGCATTCTCGATCCGCACATCCTCCAGCCGATGCGCGTCGAGATGCGCCCGCAGCGCGGCCACGAAGCGGTCCGGCTCGGCATCTACCGTATAGCGGATCTGGCAATGGGCCCGCGCATCCGGCGCCACCGCATTCACCGGGTTCTCCGGCCGCCCAGATACCATGGCAAGCACGATGAAGCTGTTCCAGCCATAGATCTTCTCGGCGGAGGTCAGGCCCGGCTCGCCCCAATGCGGGTCGATCGTCGCAGCGCCGTCACCGCCCCCCACGGGGCAACCCTCCAGCACGGCCTTCACACGCGGCGGCACGCCCTGGCTTGGCAGCCAGTCACGAACCAGGATCTTGCCGTCGCGGTCCATGATGGTGGACAGCGCATGTGCCAGCAGGATGGCGGGGTCGGTGGTCAGCCCGCCCCAATGGCCGGAATGCACGCCGCCTTCGCGCAGCTTCACCACCAAGTCGAAATGGAAGGTGCCGCGCGTGCCGGTGGCGATCGTCGGCGTCTCCGGTTCCACCCGCGGACCGTCGGAGGCGATCAGCGCATCGGCCGCCAGTTCCTCGGCATGCAGGGCGATGAATTCGCGCAGGCCCTTCGAACCCCGCTCCTCCGCCGTCTCAATCACCAGCTTCACATTGGCCCCGAGCTTGTCGCCGCGTTCCGCCAGCACCGCCTCCAGCGCCGCCAGGTTCAGCGCGTGCTGGCCCTTGTTGTCGGCGGTGCCGCGGCCGTACCAGCGGCCATCCTCCCGCGTCAGCTTCCAGGGCGACAGACCCTGTCGCCACTGATCCTCCAGCCCGCGCACCGTGTCCCCGTGCCCGTACAACAGAACAGTGGGGCGCGCCGGGTCCTCAATGCGGCTGGCGTGGAGAATCGGGCCGAAGCCCGGCAGCGGATTCAGCGAGATGGTGACATCGAATCCCAGCCGCTCCAGCCAGGGCTGCATCGCCTGGCCCAGATAGATCGCCAGCGCCGGTGCGCCGGCTTCCTCCTGAGACGTCGAGGGGATTGCGACGAGGTCGGAGAGCAGTTGCTCAAATCCGCCATCGTCGAAAAAAGCCATGGCGCGCCCAACGGCGCCCTCACGCGTACTCATCTTATCACGATCCCCAGTCACTTATGCGGGGAAGATGGCGCAGCCGTCCAGGCCTGTCCAACCGCAACCCTGACCAAGCCTCGTCCTACCTGGTTGTCGCCGGTGCGCTACCGGAGCCGCCCGAGCCGGGGAGCCCGCCACCAAAGGCCAAGGCGGCGGCGAGAGGCAGCAGCAAAGGCAAGGGCCCGGCGGCGAGCCCTGCCCCCGCCGCGCCACCGGCGGCCAGGCTGGATCCGACCACCGGGATCACCGGCGGTGCGGCAGCCGGCCGAGGCGGTTGCGGAATGGCGGCGGCACCGCGCGGGGGGATGGCAACGTTCACATCCGCCCCCACGACCAGACTTTGCAGCGTCTGCGCCTGAACCATGGCGCCAGGCAGAAGCACGGCGGGCAGGCAGGCGGCAATAAGGACTAGGGTGGCGCGTCGCATGGCACACTCTACCGCGTCGGTGGCTGCGCCGTCGCCCCTAATCAGCGCCGCATCAGCGCCCGAGCAACTGCCGTGCAATGATCACGCGCATGATCTCGTTCGTCCCTTCCAGAATTCGGTGTACCCGCAGGTCCCGCACGATCTTCTCGACCCCGTAATCGGCCAGGTAGCCATAGCCGCCGAGAAGCTGCAGCGCCTCATCCGCCACGCGGGACCCGGTATCGGTGGCGAAGCGCTTGGCCATGGCGCAGAAGGCGGTGGCGTCCGGCGCGCCGGAATCGAGCTTGGCGCAGGCCAGCCAGAGCAGGGTGCGCGCCGCCTCCAGCTCCGTCGCCATATCCGCCAGGCGGAAGCGCGTGGCCTGGAAATCCACTACCGCGCTGCCGAATGCCCGGCGGTCCCGAACATAGGCGATGGCGGCATCCAGCGCCGCCTGGGCGCCGCCGAGGCTGCAGGCACCAATATTGAGCCGCCCGCCATCCAGGCCACTCATCGCGATGCGGAACCCTTCACCCTCCGCCCCGAGCAGAGCCTCCGCCGGAACCCGCGCTGCCTCGAAGATCACCTGCCGGGTCGGCTGCGCGTTCCAACCCATCTTCCGCTCATTCGGGCCGAAGCCAAGGCCAGGCGTTTCACGTGGCACCAGCAAGGCCGAAACACCCGCAGCCCCCGGCCCGCCGGTGCGAACCATGGTCAGATACAGGTCGGACACGCCGGCCCCACTGATGAACTGCTTCACACCGTCCAGAACGTAGCCCGCGTTATCGCGCGTCGCGCGTGTTGTCAGCGCGGCGGCGTCGCTGCCGGCGCCGGGCTCGGTCAGGCAGTAGCTGGCGATCGCGTCCATCGGGATCAGCCGCGGCAGCCAGGCCGCGTGCTGCGAAGGGGTGCCGTAGCGATCCACCATCCAGGCGACCATGTTGTGGATGGACAGGAAGGCGGAGATCGTCGGGCAGCCGGTGGCCAAGGCCTCGAACACCACCGCGGCATCCAGTCGTGAGAGGCCGGCGCCGCCGCTTTCTTCCCGCACATACAGCGCCGCCATGCCGAGGCCGGCAGCCTCCCGCAGCACATCGACCGGAAAATGCCGCCGCGCATCCCAATCCAGCGCGTGCGGCGCCAGGCGCTCGCGCGCAAAGGCCAGCGCGGTTTCGCGCAAGGCGCGCGTGGCCTCGGGCAGTTCGAACCCGGCGGCGTCCTGCCACATTCGCTTAATCCTCCCGCGCGACTACAGGCGCGCTGCTATCTCCTGCCAGCGCTGCCGCACGGTCGCCAGGTTCCGCGCCTTGATCGGGCCAAAGCCCTTGATGCCCGCGGCGGCTTCCGCCCATTCGCAGATTGCCGCGTGGTTGCCGGCATCAAGGCGGGGCAGCAGCGCCTCGATCGTCCCGCGGAATTCCTTGATCAGCGCACGCTCCATGCGCCGTTCCTCCGTGCGGCCGAAGGGATCGAGCGGCGTGAAGCGCAGCGCTTTGCCGTGGCGTAGCAGCCCCATCGCCCGCAGCATCCACGGCCCGAAGCGACGCTTGCGCGGCAGGTTCGTCGTGGGATCGACACGCGAAAGCAGCGGCGGCGCCAGGTTCAACTCGATGCGTGGCGCGCCGGCGAAGCTGGCGGCGAGGCTGTCGCGCCATTCCGGAAGGCTGTGCAGGCGTGCCACCTCGTACTCGTCCTTGAACGCCATCAGACGGTGCAACTGCACAGCGACGGCCGTCACCAGGCGCTGCGTGCCGGGCAAGGCCGCCTGCTCCGCCTTCCGCACCAACGCCACGAAATCCACGTAGCGGCCGGCATAGCGGGCATTCTGATAGTCGGTGAGATCGTCCACGCAGCGCGCGACCAGCGCATCCAGGCTTTCGGGCCGCGGCGGCTGCGCGCGACGCTCTGTCAGGGCGGCCTGCCGGCCGAGCGCGAAGGCGGCCAGGTTGCGCTCCACCTGCGCGCCATTCAGCGTGATGGCTTGCCGCAAGGCCTCCGCGCTGATCGGCAGCAGGCCGCGTTGGAAGGCCAATCCCATCAGCCAGATATTGAGAAAAATCGCGTCGCCAAGCTCCGCCAGGACTTCGGACGCCGCCGGGACGGCAACCAGATCGCGGCAGACGGCGGCGAGGTTGGCGAGCATGGCCTCCGGCGCATACTGCGTTGATGGGTCACGGACGAACAACGCCGTGGGGGTCATCTCCGCATTCACCACCGCCGCGGTCCGCCCTGGCCCCAGCATCGGCCGCGCATTGCGCCCATGCGCGACCACCATGTCGGAGGCCAGCAGCAGATCCACCTGGCCAGCACCGATGCGCGGCGCAGGAATACTGGCCACATCCATACCCGCGGCGCCAATGCGGAGCTGCACGAAGACGCCGCCTCCCTTCTGCGCGAAGCCCAGCGTGTCGACGGAGCGCGAGGGGCGGCCATCCAGATGCGCCGCCATCGCCAGGATGGCGCCCAGCGCCGTCACCCCCTGTCCACCGACGCCGGCCACCAGGATGTTCCAGGCCGTGCCATCGACCAGCGCAGGCAAGGTGGGATCCGGAAGCGTGGCGCCCGACACGGCCACCGGCCTGGGCCGCGTCGGTTCCGCGCCAACCAGGGTGACGAAGGACGGGCAGAAAGCCTCGACGCAGGACAGATCCTGGTTGCAGGCGGATTGGTCGATGCGGCGCTTGCGCCCCCAGGGCGTGTCCAGCGGTTCCACCGCGATGCAGTTGGAGACGCGGGAGCATTCGCCGCAATCCTCGCAGACACGCGGATTGATCATCGCGCGCCGCTCGGCCCGCGGCGCCGTGCCGCGCTTGCGTTTGCGGCGGCGTTCGGTGGCGCATTCCTGGTCGTAGATCAGGGCGGTGACGCCCGGATGCTCGCGCAGGCTGCGCTGCACCTGGTCCAGCGCGGCGCGGTGGTGGAAGCCCACACCGCCGGGCAGCATGGGGTCGTCCCGGTGGCGATCCGGGTCATCGGCGACGATTTCGATCCGCTCCACACCCTCGGCACGGAGCTGGGCGGCGATGCGGGGTACGGTGAACTCGCCTTCCACATGCTGCCCGCCGGTCATGGCAACGGCCGAATTTACCAGCACCTTGAAGGTGATATTGGCCCGGGCCGCGACCGCCGCGCGCAGCGCCAGGCTGCCGGAATGGGCCCAGGTGCCGTCACCGATATTGGCGAAGACGTGCGGCGTGTCGGTGAAGGCCATCTGCCCCAGCCAGGCCGCCCCTTCCCCGCCCATCTGCGTGAAGGGAAGGCTGTCCCGTTCCGGCATCTTGGTGACGAGCCAATGGCAACCGATGCCGGCCAGCGCCCGCGACCCCTCCGGGATGCGGGTGGAGGTGTTGTGCGGGCAGCCGGGGCAGAAGAACGGGTCGCGCGCGGCCAGCGGCTCCGCGGCCAGGCTGTCCAGTGCCTGCAATTCCCGCAATCGGGCGGCCAGCGCCTCCGTCCGCAACGCCTCCGGCAACAGCGGCGCGAGGGCGCGCAGGATCTGCGCGGCATCCAGCTCCGCCAGGTCCGAGAGCAGCGGCGCGCCGGCGGCGTCGCGCTTGCCGAGAATGCGGGGCGGCTGCGCCGTGCCGTACAGCGCATCGCGCAACTGGGTCTCGAGGAAAGCCCGGCGGTCCTCGATGACGAGAATCTCTTCGAGCCCATGGGCGAAATCGCGCGCACCCAGCGCATCCAGCGGCCAAGCCAGCCCGACCTTCCACACCCGCAGCCCGTGCAGGCGCGCGCGTTCCGGCGTAATGCCGCATTCGGCGAGCACCTGGCGCAAGGCTGCGAAAGCCTTGCCGCGCACCGCAATGCCAAGCCGCGCCTGCGGGCTGTCCATGACGATGCGGTCGAAGCCATTGGCACGTGCGAAGGCCAGCACGGCGGCCAGCTTGTACTGGCGCAGGCGTCGTTCCTGCGCCAAGGCCGTATCTGGCAGGCGGATGGACAGGCCGTCCGGCGGCAGGGGCATGCCCTCGGGCTGCCGTGTTGCATAGGCCGCCAGATCGATGCGGAGAGTCTGGCTGGCATCCATGGTCTCGGCCACGCATTTCAGTCCGGTCCAGGTGCCGGCGAAGCGGGACATCGCGATGCCCTTCAGCCCGAACTCCAGCACCTCCGCCACCTCGCCTGGGTCGAGCAGCGGGATCTCCAGATCCTGGAAACTGAACTCGCAGCCGGAGGTGACGGTTGAGGATTTCGCGGAAGGATCGTCGCCGGACAGCGCCAGAACCCCGCCCAGCGCGGCCGTGCCGGCTGAATTCGCATGTCGCAACGCATCCCCACTACGGTCGAGCCCGGGGCCCTTGCCATACCAGATGCCGAACACCCCGTCGTAGCGGGCCCCGGGCGAGAGGCCGAGCTGTTGCGTGCCCCAGATCGCCGTCGCCGCCAGATCCTCGTTCAGCCCGGGCTGGAAGACGATGTGCGACTCCTTGAGCCGCGCCGCCTGTCTGGCCAGCTCCAGGTCGTAGCCACCGAGCGGCGAGCCACGATAGCCGCTGATGTAGCCGGCCGTATTCCAGCCGAGCGCCTGGTCCATCTGACGCCGCAGCAGTGGCAGTCTGACCAGCGCCTGGATGCCCGTCAGCACCACCGGCTCCCCGGCCAGGTTCCAGCGATCCTCCAGGCTGACATCGGGGCGCTTGAGGCTGCCCATGCAAACTCTCCCGCAGCAGGTTCCAGACCTTGGAAAGGATGGCCCGGTTGCACAAGAGAGCTTTTCCGAATTCTGTTGTGTTGCGGCCAAGGGACGGCAGAAACTGCCGCCATGGACGCAATCGACAGACGAATTTTACGGGCGCTGTCCCGTAAGGGCCGGCTGACCAATGCGGAGCTGGCCGAGGAGGTCGGGCTATCCGCCTCCCCCTGCTGGACCCGGGTACGTCGGCTGGAACAGGCCGGGGTCATCGAAGGCTACGCCGCGATCCTGAACCAAGCCGCATTGGGTCTGCCCGACACGGTGTTCATCGAGGTGATGATGGAGCGCCACGACGAGGACAGCCTGCGCCGTTTCGAGGAATCGGTGCAGGCCATCCCGGAGGTGCTGGAGTGCCATCTGGTGACAGGCGAATACGACTATATGATCAAGGCGGCGGTCGGCGGCACGCTGGGTTATGAGCGTCTGCTCCGGGATCGCCTGTACCGCCTGCCCGGTATCCGCCACACGCGAAGCAGCTTTGCGCTGCGTCGCCTGAAGCAGGAATTATCGCCGGTGCCGCTCTGACGGACGCTCAGTGCCGCGCCGCATCCTGTGCGTCGAAATGGTGCTTGACCTGCAGCAAGGCGAACAACACCCCGAAAGCGAACAGCGCCAGCCCGAACACGAACAGGCTGTTCTCCTGCGCTGCCGCCGCAGCGACCAGGCCAATGAGGGCGATGATGGCGGAGAGGGCGGTGAAGTAGATCATTTCGGCATATCCTTCTTGGGCAGGTCGTCGAACAGGATGCGGGAGGCGGCGCCATCGAGATCTTCGTACTGGCGCGATCGAAGGGTCCAGAGGAACAGCGCCAGGCCCAGAAGCCCCAGGAACAGCGCCATCGGTACCAGCACGACAAGGGCATTCATCAGGCAATCTCCTTCCCGGCACGCAGCGCGTTCAAGATCACGATGATCGAGCTGCTGGCCATCACCAGCGCCGCGATCAGCGGCGTGACAAAGCCCAGCACCGCGGCGGGAACCGCGACCATGTTGTAGATAAGGCTGAAGCTGATGTTCTGCAGGGCCAGACGCTGCGCCCGACGCGCCACGGTGATGGCGTAGGGCAGCGCCGCCAGACCGTTTCCGCGCAGCACGATGTCGGAGGCCGCCTGGGCAATGTCGGTGCCGTTCGCGGGGCTGACCGAGACATGCGCCATGGCGAGCGCCGCCGCATCATTGATGCCGTCGCCGATCATCAGGGGCCTGGCCCCCGCTTCGCGCAAGGCAGCGATCCGCGCCGCCTTGTCGGCCGGCGTCGCCCGCGCCTGCCAAGGACCTATGCCGGTCGCAGCGGCCGCTTCCTCAACCGTCACGCGGGCGTCACCCGACAGCAGCTCGGTCTCCAGGCCCTGGGCCTGCAGTGCCGCGACGACCTCCGCCGCATCCGTACGCAAACGATCACTGAAGCGGAAGACCATCGGCGCCACGCCGGGCTGGCGCAGGTAAAGGCTCATCCCGGAATCCGGCGCCTCCGTCACGCTGCAGAAAGCCGCGCTGCCGAGCAGCAGCTCGCCACGTTGCAGGCCATAGCCCGGCACCTCGATGACCGAATCCAGCGCCGGCGCATCCGGGCAGGCGCGCACCAGCGCCTGGGACAGCGGGTGCCGGCTGGCGCGCGCGAGGGAGGCCGCAAGGCGTAGTGTCTCCGGTGCCAGGGCAACATCCGGCAACAACTCCGGATGGCCTTCGGACAGGGTGCCGGTCTTGTCGAGCACGGCGTGGTTGGCGCTTGCCAGCCGCTCCAGCGCAGTAGGCGAGGCCACCAACACGCCACGGCGGAACAGCGCGCCCACGGCGGCCACCTGCACGGCGGGCACCGCGATCGCCAGCCCGCAGGGACAGGTCACGATCAGCGCGGCCACGGCAGGGACCAGCGCTTCCTGCCAGGTGACGCCGACACCGAACCACCAGCCGAGGAAGGTCGCGGCAGCCACCACATGCACGATCGGCACATAATAGCGAGCGGCACGGTCGGCGATGGAGACGTACCGCCCACGCCCCTGCTCCGCCCGTTCCAGCAGGCGGCCCAGGGCGGCCAGGGAGCCATCGCGGACCGCCGCAGTCACCCGCATCTGGAAGCCCGGCCCCATATTCACCGAGCCCGCCGCCAGCGCCTCACCCGCCGACACCTGCCGTGGCACCGATTCACCGGTGGTCGCGCCAAGGTCGAGCACCACCTCCTCCGCCGCCACGCCATCCAGCCGCAGCCGGTCGCCCGAGGCGATCAGCACCATGTCACCGGCGCGGATGCTTTCGGCCGGCACGGCGCGGGTCGTTCCATCGGCGCAGATCAAGGCGACCGAGCCATCCTGCAAGGTGAGCAACTCGGCGACAGCCTGCCGCGCCCGGCGCCGCATGCCACGATCCAGCACACGGCCGGCGAGCAGCAGGGCCAGCAATGCGGTGGCGCTGTCGAACCAAGTATAGGGGCCATTGCGGAACACCTCGCTCAGGCTCATCACCGTTGTGGCGATGACACCAAGCGAGACGGCCAGGTCCATGTTCGCGCGGCCTGCGCGCAGCGCCTGCCAGGCCGAACGGTAGAACGGCATGCCGCCCACCAGCACAGTGGGCAGGCCGATCAGCGCGGCGAGCCAGTGCATCAGCGCGCGCGTCTGCTCACCCATGTCACCACCGACCCAGACGGCGACAGAGACCAGCATCACATTCGCCGAGCCGAAGGCGGCGATGCCCAGCGCCCGCAGCAGCGCCTGACCCTCCGCATCCTCCGTGGCGCGCAGGCAGGCGGGGGACCAGGGGGCGACGCGGAAGCCGAGACGGGCTACCAGCGCGGCCAAGTCGCGCGCCCGGTCCGCGGTGCCTCGCCAGGCGACGGTCAACCGGCGAGACGAAAGACTGGCGCGGGCGCGCAGCACATCCGGCTCCGCCGCCAGGGCCTGTTCGACCAGCCAGACGCAGGCGCCGCAGGTCAGCCCGCTGACCATCAACTCCAACCGATGCGTGCCATCCGCCTCCGCGGTCGCAAGCGCGGCTGCATTGAAACTGGGCGGCGCCTCGGGCGGCCGCAGGGTGCCGGCGGCGGTTTCCTGCCGGCGATAGAAGGCATCCAGGCCCAGCCCGCGCACCAGCGCATGTGCACCGCTACAACCAGTGCAGCAGAAGGCGCCCTGCCCCGGCGCCAGCGTCGTTCCGCAATGGGCACAGTGGCCGCGCGACAGATTGGTCTGCTCGGGCAGGAACCGCGTTCTCTGCGCCGGCTCGATGGTCACGACACGATCAATCGCTGACGGATCTCAAAGACGTCTCCACCGGTGCCACGCAGCAGCAGCCTCGCTTCCCACTGGCCTGGAAGGGGAGGCTCGGCCGGCGCCCTGAAGCGGCCTGCGCCATCCTGCCGGAAGGCGAGCGGTACCTGCGTGCCGTCCAGCGGCCGTTGCAGATACCCATGCAGCACGCCGGCGACAGGCTGGCCGCTGCGGTCCACCACGGCGACCGAGACCGCGCCGGCCTGGAACGTCACCCGTGCCTGCCAGCCCAGAGCCTCCTGCCGTGCTGCTTCCTGGATGACCTGGTTGTAGGTGCGGCCGCGGTCGAAGGCCTTGCCGGTCGTCAGCCCAGTGAAGGAAGACAGCGCGGCATAGACCAGCCCGCCATTCACCACGACAACCAGCAGCATGCCGCCGACGAAGACCCAGGGGATCCAGCGGCTGCGGCGTGGATCGAAAGGCATCGAGTCGTTCATGGCTTTGGTCCCAGGAAGACACTGTGGGCGGCGGCGGCAACGTGGCCTTCCGCGTCATGCAGCCGGAAGGTGACGTCCATCGTCTCGCGGGGCTGCGACCCGTCGGGCCTGGTCACCAGGACACGCCATTGCGTGATGCCATCGGGCCTTGTGGTGACCGCGAAGCGGTTTCCATCCATCGGCTGGCCTTCCTGCACCAGCATCCGCAAATCCTGCGGCGCCACGATCTCCAGCACAAGCGTCGTGACTTCTCGGCCCTTATTTGCAATCTTGAGCGTGTAGGCATTGCGGATCGCGCCATCGGACAGCGTCACGAACAGTGGGGCGCGGTCCCGGATGACGGAGAGCGTGACCGTCTCCCGCAGCAGGAAGGCGCCGAGCATCACCGCCGCCACCGCCCCGAGCAGCGCGGCGTAGAGGATGGTACGGGGCCGGACGAAGCGCGGCACCTGCCGCGCGCCCATGCCACTGGCCAGCCGCGGCGGGCCCGGCGAAATAGGCCGGGCGGCGGCGGTCGAGGCTGCGAGATTGGCCAGTGTCTCGAAAGCGACCAGGCCCTTGGGGCGGTCGAGCCGCGTCATGATGTCGTCGCAGGCGTCGATGCACAGGCCGCAGCCGATGCACTCCAGTTGCTGCCCATCACGGATGTCGATGCCGGTCGGGCAGACATTGACGCAGGCGCGGCAATCGACGCAGTCGCCGACGCCCTCCTCCTTGGATTTCCCGCGCGGCTCACCACGCCAGTCGCGATAGGTCACGACCAGAGAATTCTCGTCCAGCATCGCGGCCTGGAAGCGTGGCCAGGGGCACATGTAGGTGCAGACCTGTTCCCGCGCCCAGCCGGCCAGCAGATAGGTGGTGCCGGAGAACAGGGCGAAGAAGAAGTATACCTCCAGCGAGGCGCGACCGGTCAGAACCTCCCACGTCACGGTCGGTGCGTCGTTGAAGTACATGATCCAGGCGCCGCCGGTGGCGGCCGCGATGAACAGCCACGCCACGTGCGTCAGCAGCTTCTTGCGGAACTTCGCCAGCGACCACGGCGCCTTGTCGAGGCGCATGCGCTCATTGCGATCGCCCTGAATCTTTCGCTCGACCCACATGAACAGGTCGGTCCACACGGTCTGCGGGCAGGCAAAGCCGCACCAGACCCGGCCGAACAGGCTGGTCGCGACGAACAGACCGATCGAGGCAAGCACCAGCAGGCCGGTGAGGAAATAGACCTCCTGCGGCCAGATCTCGATGAAGAAAAAGAAAAGGCGACCGTTCGCGATATCCACCAGAACCGCCTGGTCCGCGACACCCGGGCCGCGATCCCAGCGAAGCCACGGCACGATGTAGTAGGCCGCCAGGCACAGCGCGAGCACCACCCACTTCGCCCGCCGCACCGGCCCATCTACCGCCTTCGGGTAGACCTTCTGGTGGTCGGCGTAGAGCGGCTGCGCGGCGGGCGGCGGTGCCCCCGTGGGACGCAGGCGGTCCTTTGGCTGGATGGTGCTCATGGTGCGGCCCTCGGGCCTCTCCCTTCAGTTCTCGCCGCCGCCCAGCGCGTGGACGTAGACGGTGAGCATGTTGACGATCGCCGAATCGAGGCGCGGCCCCCAAGCCGGCATCACGCCTGCGCGGCTATAGGCGATGCTGTGCACGACCGAGGCCTTGTCGCCGCCGTAGAGCCAGATGCGGTCGGACAGGCGCGGCGCGCCGACATCGCGATTGCCCTCGCCGCGTTCGCCATGGCAGGCGGTGCAGTTCTCGGCATAAAGCTCGGCGCCGCGCCCGGCGGCGGCGGCATCAGTGGTCGCACCCGTCAGGGACAGGACGAATGCCGCCGTGTCATTCACCTGTGGCAGCGTCAGCACGCCATCGGCCAGGAAGCGCGGCATCATGCTGACACGTTCCTCATCGCTTTCGCCTGCGCGAACGCCATGGGCGATGGTGGTCCGGATGGCGTCGTGGTTACCGCCCCAGATCCAGTCGTCATCGGCGAGTGAGGGGAAGCCGCCAACCGCGCCCTGGCCCGCCGCGCCATGGCAGCCGGCGCAGTTGTTGGCGAAGGCGATGCGACCGCCGGCGATGGCGAAGCCGCGCAGTTCCGGATCCCCGGCGATCTGCTGTGGCGTTGCCTCACGGATGCGCGCCATCATCGGCTCCATCCGCGCCTGCGCGCTGCGGACATCATCCACCACCGCCTCACGCGCGATCCAGCCGGTCAGGCCGGTTGCGCCCTGAAAGGGGAAGGCGGGGTAGATGACGACGTAGATCGCCGCATAGGCGATGCAGGCATAGAAGGTGTAGAGCCACCATTTCGGCAGCGGTGTGTTCAGCTCCCGCACACCGTCCCACTCATGGCCGGTGGTCTCCGTGCCGGTGATGCTGTCCTTCTCGATCTTGGTAGGCATGCGATGGACTCCTCAGCACCGACGATCGGAATTGTCTTCACGAAAGGGAATGTTCCCGTCCTGCTCCAGCTCGCGCTTCCGCGAAGGCGCCAGCGTACGAAGCAGGATTGCAATGAAGAGAACGAAGAACCAAACCACCCAAAGGGTGGAAAACAGGGGCTGCAGGGCAACGAGATCCATGTCCGTGATTCCTATTGCTGGCGGACTTGCTCGGGCGTCACGTCGCTAAAGCGCACGAGCGTGCCGAGCATCTGCAGATAGGCGACCAGCGCATCCATCTCCGTCACCACGGCAGCGTTGCCGTCGAACGCCCCCTGGCGGGCGCGGGCGTAGCGCGCACTGAAGCCGGAGCCGTCCATGTCCGGCCTGGCCTGTGCGATCAGGTCGGCCCGTGCGTTGGCGATCATCTCCGCGGTGTAAGGCACGCCGAGCGCGGCCTGCGTGCGCAGATGGTCCGCGACGTCGCCGATGTTCAGCGGCCGGTCGAGGAAGGCGTAGGGCGGCATGATGCTCTCCGGCACCACGGCGCGCGGGTCGCGCAGATGCGCCGCGTGCCAGTCATCCGAATAGCGCCCGCCGACACGCGCCAGGTCCGGTCCGGTGCGCTTGGAGCCCCATTGGAACGGGCGATCGTACATGCTCTCGGCCGCCAGTGAGTAGGGTCCGTAGCGTTCCAGCTCATCGCGGAAGGGCCGCACCATCTGGCTGTGGCAGAGGTAGCAGCCCTCGCGCACATAGATGTTGCGTCCGGCGAGCTCGAGCGGGGTGTAGGGGCGCACCCCCTCGACCCGCTCGATCGTGCTTTCCACGGTGAACAACGGCACGATCTGGGCGAGGCCGCCGATCGAGACCGTGATGAGCGTCAACACGCCCATCAGCACCAGGTTCTTCTCGATGGTCGCGTGACTGAACCAACGCATGTCAGGGCGTCCTTATTCGGCAGGTGCGGGAATGGGCGCGGCGATGCCGGCCGCTGCCGGAACAGGTGCCGGAATTGGCGCATCCTCGGCCAATTCATCGCTCGTCACCGTCTTCCAGAGATTGAAGACCATGATCAGCGCGCCAGCCAGGTACATCACGCCACCCAGCATGCGGATGACGTAGTAGGGATACATCGCCGCGACGCTTTCGATGAAGGCGTATTGCAGGAAGCCCAGCTCGTCATAGGCGCGCCACATGAGGCCCTGCAGGATGCCGGAGACCCACATCGCGGTGATGTAGAGAACGATACCGAGCGTCGCGATCCAGAAGTGCCACGACACCAGCTTCTGGCTGTACAGCGACTTCTTGTTCCACAGCTTCGGGAACAGCCAGTACAGCGCGCCGAAGGTGATGAAGCCGACCCAGCCCATCGCACCGGAATGCACATGGCCGATGGTCCAGTCGGTGTAGTGCGACAGGGCGTTGACCGCCTTGATCGACATCACCGGCCCTTCGAAGGTGGACATGCCGTAGAAGCCGACGGCAGTGACCGAAAAGCGAAGACCAGGATCGGTACGAAGCTTGTCCCACGCACCCGACAACGTCATCAGTCCGTTGATCATGCCGCCCCAGGACGGCATCCACAGCATGACGGAGAACACCATGCCAAGCGTCTGCGCCCAGTCCGGCAGCGCGGTGTAGTGCAGGTGGTGCGGGCCGGCCCAGATATAGAGGAAGATCAGCGACCAGAAATGCACGATGGACAGGCGGTAGGAATAGACCGGACGGTCTGCCTGCTTCGGGATGAAGTAGTACATCATACCCAGGAAGCCCGCGGTCAAGAAGAAGCCGACGGCATTGTGGCCGTACCACCACTGGATCATCGCATCCTGCACGCCTGCCGCGAGGCCGTAGCTCTTGCCATGGCCGAGGGTGATCGGCAGCGCCAGGTTGTTGACGATGTGCAGCATGGCGACTGTGATGATGAAGGCCAGGTAGAACCAGTTCGCCACGTAGATGTGGGGTTCTTCCCGCTTCACGATCGTGCCGCCGAAGGCCACCAGGTAGTGCACCCACACCACGGTCAGCCAGATGTCCACGAACCACTCCGGCTCGGCATATTCCTTGCCTTGAGTTACGCCGAAGACATAGCCGACGGCGGCCGCGACGATGAAGAACTGGTAGCCCCAGAACAGGAACCAGGCCATCGGCTCACCGCCGAAGAGGCGGGCACGGCAGGTTCGTTGTACGACGTACAGGCTGGTGCAGATCAGTGCGTTGCCGCCGAAGGCGAAGATCACGGCGGAGGTATGAACCGGCCGCAGGCGGCCGAACGTCGTCCATTCGAGATCGAGGTTGAGCAGTGGCCAGGCCAACTGCGATGCGATGATGACGCCCATCAGGAAACCGACCACGCCCCAGAACATGGTTGCGATGGCAAAAGCCCTGATGGGCGCCTCGACATAGGCCTCGGGCCGTGAAACCGCAGCCGGTACGGCTAGGTTGGCGACGTAGGCTGCAGAAGCCATGGCAAAACTCTCCCTCCTCACACCGGGGTCGCAAACAGGGCGGTGTGGTGGGGCAGATGACCTCCGATTGATGTCGGCGTCCTTGATACGGATCAATTGTACGAGGGACCCGCGGCCGTATTCTCTGGCCGGGATCAACGCCAGGAAGCCAGGGCACGACGCATGCAAGACGCCGCCGAACCGATGGCCATTCAGCCCTCGCCCACAACCAGGCCCTCGATCCGAGAGGTGCCGCCGGACCGACCTTGGGCGTGGATTGCCGCCGGCTGGCAGGATCTGATGGCGATGCCGCAGGTCGGCTTCTTCTACGGCGGCGCGCTGGTGGTCGCAGGCTGGCTGCTGAGCGCCATCCTGCTCAACGCCGGTGTCGCCTGGGCGGTGCTGCCTGCCACCGCCGGCTTCTTCCTGGTCGCGCCGCTTCTCGGTGCAGGCCTTTATGAGGCCAGCCGCCGGCGTGAGCGTGGGGAGCCCGTAACCTTCCTGCTCTGCCTGGAAGGCTTCCGCCGCAACGGGCCGCAGCTGGCGCTAATGGGCGTGGTGCTGTTGCTGCTGCACCTGTTCTGGATCCGCACCGCCGGGCTGCTTTTTGCGGTGTTTTTCGGCCTGGGCTTCTCACCCGCCATCGAGACGCTGCCCATGGCCATGCTGCGATCGGACATGCTGCTGCCCTTCCTGGTGATCGGCACTGGCATCGGCTTCGTCCTGGCCGTGGTCGCCTTCGCGATTTCCGTTATTTCCATCCCCATGATGGTGGATCGCGAAATCTCGGTCATCGAGGCCATCCTGACCTCGATCCGGGCGGCGATGCTGAATTGGCAAGCCATGGCGCTATGGGCCGGCCTGATCGTGGTGTTCACCGCGATGGCGCTGGTGCCGTTTTTCCTGGGGCTGGCGCTTGTGCTGCCGCTGATCGGCCATGCCACCTGGCATGTCTATCGCGATGTGCTGCGCTGATTAGAACAGCTCGATATCGCTGGCGCTGATCTGCAGGGGGGCCAGCCCCACCAGCACCACCCCGCCGCTGCCAAGCGGCAGGAAGGTGCCGACGGAGATGCTGGACAATGCGGCGGCCGCAGCAACCGATGAGGCGTAGCTCGTGGCCGGCAAGAGCAGCCGGTCCTGCCCTGCGGTGAAGTCCAGCACTGTGTCGATGCTGCCGTCAGCGTCCATCTGAAACCGGTCGCGCCCAGCGCCGCCAGCCAGCGAGTCGTCGCCCAGCCCGCCACGCAGTGTGTCATCGCCAGCACCACCAAACAGCAGATTGGGCTGGATATTGCCGGTGATCCTGTTGTTCAGCTCATTTCCAAATCCGGAAAGCGCCGCACCCAGCAGGACCAGGTGCTCGACATGGGGCGGCAAGGCGTAGCCGCCGCCGGGAAGGATCGCCCAGACGGTGTCGATGCCGCCACCCGACTCCTCGATGACCGAGTCGTTACGGTTATCGATAAGATAAAGATCGTTGCCCGGCCCACCGAAGAACCAACCAGCCAGCCGGTCAGGCGCCGTTCCATCGAGGGTATCGTTACCGGCGCCGCCGCGCAGCACGTCGCCTACGCCCATGCCTGCACGCACCAGGTCGTCCCCATCACCGCCCTGAAGGTGGTCCGCACCGGCGCCGCCATCCAGCGTGTCGTTGCCTGCGCCCCCGTCCAGCCTGTCATCCCCATCGCCACCCAGCAGCAGGTCGTCGCCGTCAGCGCCCAGCAGGGTGTCGTTGCCGCCGCCGCCATCCAGCGTGTCGCCGCCGGCACCGCCGGAGAGCCGATCTGCCCCGGCCTGGCCCATCAGCCAATCATTGCCGGTGCCGCCCGATAGAAGATCATCGCCGTCACCACCCAGAATGGTGTCGTCGCCCTGATCGCCGAACAGCCAATCCGATCCGCCACTGCCATCGAGCCAGTCATTGCCTGCGCCGCCCGAGAGCGTGTTGCGCCCCTCATTGCCATAGAGGCTGTCATCGCCCGCGCCGCCGAATGCCGAGATGTCACCTGCGCCGGGCCGCAACCTCAGCCGCTCGAAAAAGTCGGGGAGGGTTGTCGTCCAGCGCACGTCCATCTCGTCTATGCCGCCATCGGGCAGTTCCAGCCAGGTGTCGGTCGGGCTCCGCAGCAGATAGACGTCGTTCCCCGGGCCGCCGATCAGACGATTGCCGCCGGCGCCTCCACCGTCCAGCGTGTCCGCACCTTCGCCACCCACCAGACGATCGATCCCCTCCCCGCCGTAAAGCCAGTCATCACCATCATCGCCGAACAGGCTGTCAGCCCCGTCGCCGCCGTAGATCACGTCGTTGCCGTGGCCACCCCGGATCGTATCCGCGCCATCACCGCCCTCAATCGTGTCGTTACCGACATCGCCGTGCAGGCTATCCGCCCCATCCAGGCCGTACAGGACATCATTCCCCGCATGGCCGAACAGCGCATCGGCGCCGGCCGCGCCATGCAGCGTATCGGCCAGAATGGTCCCATCCTGGATGGTGAAGGGGGATGGCGGTCCAGGCTGCAGCACGGTCACCGGTATGCTGAAGCTGGCGATGTTCCGGCCGTCCGTGACCTCGATCATCACCTCCCGCACCGTGCCGCCGAGCCCAATCAGATCCACGCCGGGCCGCAGCCGCAATTCACGGTCCACCACTTCGAAATAGGCTGAGTCCGGCCAAGCGACGCTGTATTCCAGCGCTCCCCCCGTATCCGGGTCGGTTGCGGACAGGATGCCAATGGGCGCGCCCACATCATTGGACAGAACCGTGCCCCCGGATGCGAAGACCAGACCCTGCGGCGGCGTATCATCGACATCCAGGAGTCGCACGGTAAAGTTGACACCGAGTGAGCCCCAGCCCGCCGCGATCCTGACATTCAGGCCAAAGGTGAACTCCCGGCCATCGCCCCATTCCTCGGCATCGAAGCCCTGCAGCGGCGTGATTGTCATCAGCCGGCTGCCTGACCGGAAGGTCGAGACGAAAAGGCCCGCATCGCGGCCGATCAGCGCCGCGGAGGTGATCTCCGGCGCGAAGGTCAGGTAGGCAACCCAATCCCCGCGGGCCGCATTCTCGTAGATCGTGTCAGGTACAGTGCCGACGAACGACGCTGACATATATGGCCCCGTCCTGGTGCCAGGACAGAAAGCTCAGACGGGGTTGAGATCGCGTCAACGAGCCACTGAATTTGTCAGGCCACAAGGCGGATCGCCATTGTCCCCAGCAGCACGGCATTCACCAGGAACAGAAGCCCGCCAGCCAGTTGAGTGGCAGGTCCGGATCGTCGCAGGAATAGTCGACCGAGCAGCGCAACACCGACCAGGGCTGGTACCGTGCCCAGCGAGAAGGCAAGCATGGCCAGGGCACCCGCCAACGCGCTGCCGGTAGCCGCAGCGGCGGCGAGTGCTGCGTAGAGCAGCCCGCAAGGGAGCGCGGACAGCGTCAGTCCCAGGCCAAAGCCGTTCCAGCCGCCGGGGTCGGCCAGTAGCCTGCTGATGGGCCGCATCAGGAAGGCGGGATAGCTCGGCGCAAGCCCCCCCTGCGGCGCGCGACGCCATGGCCACCAGTGAAACCTTGCGGGAATCAGGCGGCCAAGCGCCTGCCGGGCCATCAGGAAGGCGGCCAGGAGCAGCAGCGCCGCCAGCACCTGCCGAAGCCCGGTTACCTGGCTCACCACCCCGGCACTGGCCCCGGCCACGGCACCAAGCGTCGCGTAACCGACGATCCGGCCTAGATGATAGGGAATAAGCGCCGCGCCAGTGAGCCGGGCGACAAAGCCAGGCCCCACCCGTCCGGCCAGGCTGCCGGCCTGTGCCAGGACAAAAGGCGCGCACATGCCGGCACAATGGGTCACACCACCCGCCAGCCCGGCCATCATCATGGCCAGTGCGACGGAGGCCAGCGCACCCGCGCCAAGCGCGGTCAGGTCATGTAGGCAGTTGGCGAGCATGACGCACCCTATCCTGGCCACGTCGGCCCGTTCTTGCTCCAAGTCAATCGAGCATCCGGCCATGCGGCCTGGACGGAGGCGGGCGCGGTGCCACATGCAGTCACGTATGCCCGACACGCAACCTCCTCCAGCCCGCCCACGCGCCGCCGCCTCGCCGTCAGCGTGGCCCGCTATTCCTGCGGCCCGTTAGCGTCTACGCCCGCAGCCATGACACACCTTCCCCTGTGCCTGACCATGGGCGAGCCGGCCGGCATCGGCGCCGAGATCTCGGCGAAGGCCTGGCACCGCCTCCACGAATCGGGACCAGCCTTCTTCTTCATCGGCGATCCGCGCAGTGTTAGGGGTGCGCCGGTGGCGGCGATCGAGGCGCCGGAGCAGGCGGTTGAGGCCTTCGCGGCTGGCCTGCCCGTGCTGCCGCTACCCCTGCCGGCGCCACCGCAGCCCGGGCGACCCGACCACGCCAACGCCATCGCCGTCATCGCCGCGATCGAGACTGCCGTGCGCTTGTGCCTGGAGGGTCGTGCCGCCGCAGTGGTCACCAATCCGATCCAGAAATCCGTACTGACCGGCGCCGGCTTTCAACATCCCGGCCATACCGAATTCCTTGGCGAGTTGGCAGGGCGCGGGGTGCCGCCCGTCATGCTGCTGGCCTGCCCTGGATTGCGAGTGGTACCGGTCACGGTCCATGCCGCGCTGGCCGAGGCCATCCGCAGCCTGACCCCGGACCTCATCATCGAGCACGGCCGCATCGTGGCGGAGGCGCTCCGGCAGGATTTCGGCATCGCGCAGCCGCGCATCGTGGTCGCCGGCCTGAACCCGCATGCCGGTGAGGCCGGGACGATGGGCCGTGAGGATATCGAGATCGTCGCACCCGCCATCGCCGCCCTGCGCCAGGGGGGCATCGATGCGCGTGGCCCGTTGCCGGCCGACACGCTGTTCACCCCGCGGGCGCGTGCCAATTATGATTGCGCCCTGTGCATGTACCACGATCAGGCGCTGATCCCGGTCAAGACGCTCGACATGGATGGTGGGGTGAATGTGACGCTCGGCCTGCGGATCGTCCGCACAAGCCCGGACCACGGCACCGCGCTGGACATCGCGGGCTCGGGCCAGGCCGATCCTGGCAGCCTCATCGCCGCGCTGCACCTGGCCGCGGATATCGCCCTCAGCCGATCAAGGAATGCGCGCCCATGATGCACTTGCTGCTCTCGATCAATGTGGATCATGTGGCGACGCTGCGGAACGCCCGTGGCGGGCGCTTTCCGGACCCGGTGGCCGCGGCCCAGCTGTGCCTGGCCGCCGGCGCGGAAGGCATCACCATCCATCTGCGCGAGGACCGTCGGCACATCCGCGACCAGGATGTGGAACGGATGAAGGCCGAGGTACCCACCAAATTGAACCTGGAAATGGCCGCCACCGAGGAGATGGTCGGCATCGCCACCCGCGTCATGCCCGAAGCCGTGTGCCTGGTGCCGGAAAAGCGCCAGGAGCTGACGACCGAAGGCGGGCTGGACGTGCTGCGCAGCGGCCCCGAATTCGCGGAGGCAGTCCGGCGCCTGACCGGTGCCGGCATCCGCACCTCCATCTTCGTAGAGGCCGATCGCGCCCAGATCGAGGCAGCGGCCCGGCTCGGCGCCAGCTGCATCGAATTGCACACCGGCAGCTATGCCGACGCCACGCCAGCCGACCGTCCCGCGCATCTGGCGCGCCTGGCCCAGGGGGCGCGCGACGCCGCGGCGGCGGGGCTGCTGTGCCACGCTGGCCACGGCCTGGATTTCGAGACCATCGGCGGCATCGCGGCCCTGCCGGAGATTTCGGAGGTCTCGATCGGGCATTTCCTGGTCGGGCAGAGCGTCTTCGAGGGGCTACCCGTCGCGGTGCGACGGATGCGAAACCTCATCGACGCGGCGCGCCACCCCAGGGGCTAATCGCGCGACTTCGCGCACTCGCGTTTTGCATGGCGCAGCGATTGCCTCGATCTTTGGATGGAAGCTTCCGGCAAAAGTGGCCGGGAGCGGCGCTTGCAGGATGCGAGGCGGCTATGGCGGCAGCGGCAAAGGCACGGCAGACGATCCCGCTCTGGTCGATGCGAGCGGGGCTGCCGGACCAGCCGGCCGCGCCGCCGCCGCGCTCGGCCTTTATCATTCCCCTGCCGCTCGGTGCCGCGCGCAGCCGCAAGGTGCTCACCTACCCAGCTGCCATCGCCGTCCCACCGCGATGCACCGGGCACCTCGCGGTGCCGGAGCGGCCGCTGGCCGCCCTGCCGCTGCTGGCCCTGTCAGCGCCCACGGCGCTGCTTGGCGCTGGCATGATGCTCTTTCAGATTCTCGGCTGAGAAACTGCCGTCAGCCAGAGACGCCCCACTTCTGGCCGAGCTCCGCAAAGAAGCCGCTGGCCTGCCGGATGGTGACCCAGGCGTTGAGGAAGTTCAGGAAGACCGGGTCCTGCAAGGGCGCCATGAACGCCATCGGGATCGGGTTGCGCGGCTGGTCGCTGAAAAGGGACACCAGATCCGGATATTCGCGGGTCAGGAAGGCAGCCTCGATCACCGTTGACATCGTGGCATCGACGCGCCCGCCCAGCAGTTCCTGCCAATCCCGCGCCGGGCTTTCCACCCGGCGCAGCGTCGCGGCCGGCAGGGCCTGCTGCACGAATTGCTCCATCGTGGTGCCAAGATTGGTGCCGATGGTCACGCCGCGCTGGTTCAGCGCATCCCAACTGGCAAAGCGTTCGGCATTGCGCCGCGTGGTCAGCGGGATGAACCCGGTGCGGCCCCAGGGGATCGTGAAGCTCGCCGCCATCGCGCGGGCGACGGACATCGAGGTCCCGGTGAAGACCGCATCATACTGGTCCGCCTGCAGGCCGTTGATCAGCGTCCGCCAATCGGTTGCGACAAATTCGGCTCGCACCCCCATGTCCCGCGCCAATTGCTCTGCGGCCTCGATCTGATGGCCGCGATAGCTGCGGGTCGCGGGGTCGCGGAAGCTCATCGGGTTGAAATCACCTGTGGTGCCGATGCGGATGCGCCCGGCGGACTGGATCGCCTGCAGGCGCCCGCCGCCCGCCTGTTGCGCCAGAGCCTGGGCGGGCAACAGCAGAGATGCGGCGGCGGCGGCAGCCGGTATGTGGCGACGTAGCATGTAGCAAGACTCCACCTGGGCAGCGCGGAGGTTGGACCACCTCCGCGATTTGCAACGTCTTATCTCAGCCGCCGCGCCCGGCGCATCTCGTCGCGCTGTCGAAAGCATGGGAGACAGCGCCATGCTGACCCTCCCCGTTCCGCATCGCATGCGTCTCTTGCTCATTCTGCCGCTGCTGGCGCTGGCCGGCTGCGGCAGCAATTGGGGCTGGCATGTTGTGGACCCAACCGATGCGAGGGGTCGGGCCAATCTCGGATTCATGGTGGAGGGGCTGTGGGCGAGCGTGTCCCTGTCTCTGGCCGCCATCGTGCTGTCCCTGTTGATCGGAACGGGGATTGCCCTGCTGGGCTTCTCCCGACTGCGCCCGCTGCGCCTGGTCAACCGCGTCTGGGTCGAGCTGTTCCGCGCGGTCCCGATCCTGGTTCTGATCCTGTGGGTGTTCTACGGGCTGCCGGTGGTGCTCGGCATCCGGCTGGATGTCTTTACCGCGGCCCTGATCGCCATCGCGCTGTGCGACTCGGCTTTTGAGGCGGAGATTCTGCGCGGCGGAATCCAGAGTATTGAACAAGGTCAGCGAGAGGGTGCGGCCGCGCTGGGCCTGTCGCGCTGGCAGGTCATGCGCCTGGTGGTGCTGCCGCAGGCAATCCGCCGCATCCTGCCGCCGGTCGCCAACCAGTTCGTCTATGTGGTGAAAATGAGCAGCCTGGCGAGCGTCATCGGCTACCAGGACCTGACGCGACGCGCCAATGAGCTGGTTGTCTCGGTGTTCCGGCCGCTTGAGATCTACACCATCCTGATCCTGGAATACCTGGTGCTGATCCTGCTGATCTCGGCGGGCGCCCGCTGGCTGGAAAGGCGGCTGGGTGCCGACCAGACGCGGCGACGGGATAGCTGAACGCGGATGGTTGACGGGCCGCGGCCGCGCGGCCAGCGTCGCGGCATGACAAATTCTTCCCTGCCGACCGATGCGGCGGCCGCAGACATCCATGCCTCGACGCTGACCCTTGACACGCATGTCGATGTGCCCTGGCCGGCCACCCCCGACCCGGCCACGCAAACCGCGCGGCGCGTCGATTATCCGAAGATGCAGGCGGGCGGCCTGAAGGGCGTGGTCTTCATCGCCTATGTGCCGCAGGGCCCGCTGACGCCGGAAGGTCACGCCGCCGCGGGGGCGCGGGCCGAGGCCATGCTGCGCGCCATCGCCGGCACGGCGGGCGAGGCGCCGATGCGGCGGCGCCTGTGCACCACGCCGGACGAATTGGAAGCCTGCGCCGCGGAGGGGTCGCTGGCCATCCTGCTCGGCGTCGAGAATGGCTATGCGATGGGCGAGGACCTGTCTCGCCTGGCGCTGTGGCGCCAGCTTGGCGCGATCTACCTGACTGTCACCCATGACGGCCACAACGCCTTGTCCGATGCAGCCCGGCCGCGTGCCGATCTGGGCGATGCGCCGACCCGGCATGGCGGCCTCTCGGCGCTCGGCCGGGCCGCGATCGCGGAGATGAACCGCGTCGGTCTCATCGTCGATGTGTCCCACGTCGCGCGTAGCGGCATGATGCAAGCGGCGGCGCTGTCACGCACGCCCGTGGTCGCCACGCATGCCTGCTGCCGCGCCCTGCGCGACCATCCACGGAATTTGGATGACGCGCAGATGGATATGCTGCGGGATGTCGGCGGGCTGCTGCAGATCACCGCGGTTCCCAGCTTCCTGAAGGCGCCCGATGCGGACGGGACCGCCCGCGCCAGCGTGTCCGATTATGCGGATCACGTGGATTACGCGGTCCGCCGCATCGGAATCGACCATGTCGGCCTGTCCTCCGACTTCGACGGCGGCGGCGGCGTGCAGGGGTGGCAAGACGCCTCGATGAGCGGCGCCGTCAGCGCGGAATTGCTCCGGCGCGGTTATGGGGCACGTGAACTAGGTCTGCTGTGGTCCGGCAATTTCCTGCGTGTCTGGCGCGCGACCCTGCGGGCCGCGCGCTGACCCGCAGGCTCAGGCGGCCCGCTGCGCCGCCTGGATCGCCTGCCACACCCGCTCCGGCGTTGCCGGCATGTCGATGTGGCGGATGCCGTAGGTGGAGAGCGCGTCCACCAGCGCATTCATCACCGCCGGCAGCGACCCGGCGCAGCCGGCCTCGCCGCAGCCCTTGACGCCGAGCGGATTCGTCTTGGCCGGAACCGGATGGCTGATGAAGTCGATGGCCGGCATATCCCCAGCCCGCGGCAGCGCGTAGTCCAGGTAGCTGCCGGTCTGCATCTGGCCATCCTCGCCGAACGCCACGCTTTCCAGCAGCGCCTGCCCGATGCCCTGGGCGATCCCCCCATGCGCCTGGCCCGCGACCAGCATCGGGTTCACGATGACGCCGAAATCATTCACCGACAGATACCGGTCGATGCTGACGATCCCGGTTTCCGGGTCGATCTCGACCTCGGCCACGTGGCAGCCATTCGGGTAGGCCTGCGGCGCCTGGTCGAAGACATGCGTCACATCAAGGTTCGCCGGAACACCCTCCGGCACTGATGGCGCCTGCCGTAGCCGCGCCGCAAGATCCATGATGCCGATGCCGCGGTCGGTGCCAGCGATCAGGAAGCGGCCCTCGCCTGAGTCCGGATGCGCCTCGAACTCGATATCCGCAGCCGCCGCTTCCAGCGCCCAGGCCGCCGCTGCGCGGCCCTTCTCGACCACCAGCTCCGATGCCTCGACGATCGCGGCACCGGAAGCCATCAGCGACTTGGACCCGCCGGTTCCACCGCCCGCCACCAGCTCATCCGAATCGCCCTGCTTCAGGCGGATCTGCTGGAAGGGAACGCCGATGGATTGGTGCAGCACCTGGGCGAAGGCGCTCCAGTGGCCCTGGCCATAATCCAGCGTGCCGGTGATGATGGTGACGGTGCCGTCCTTCTCGAAGCGGATGCCGCCCTGTTCCTTGGTCGGGGGCGCCGTGCACTCCAGGAAATTGCCGATGCCGAGGCCGCGCAGCAGGCCCTTCGCCGCGCTTGCCGCCTTGCGGGAAGCGAAGCCGGGCAGGTCGGCGGCCTCGAGCGTCCGGTCCAGCAGGGCGGTGAAGTCGCCACCGTCATAGGTACTGCCACTGGCGGCGGCATAAGGCATTTCATCCGGCCGGATATGGTTGCGACGGCGGAGTTCGATGGCGCTCAGGCCCATCTCCTTGGCGGCGGCCTCGATCAGCCGCTCCATGAAGTAGTTGCCCTCCGGCCGGCCGGCGCCGCGATAGGCCGAGACGGGGGTGGTGTTGGTCAGCAGGCTGCGTGTCACCACCTCGATCAGCGGGGTGCGGTAGTTGGACTGCACGTTCTTCCAGAAATTCGCGGTGCCCATCAGCGGGGAGACGGTCGACAGGTAGGCGCCCATATTGGCGAAGGAGGTCAGCCGCACGGCGAGGAAACGCCCCTCCGCATCCAGGGCGAGTTCGGCCTCTACCTCATGGTCGCGGCCGTGCTGGTCGGACAGGAAGCTGCTGGTCCGCTCGTCGGTCCACTTCACCGGCCGGCCCAGCTCCTTCGCGGCGTGCAGCAGGCAGATGTATTCGGGGTAGGCATTGGCCTTCATGCCGAAGCTGCCGCCGACATGGCCGGTCAGCACCCGCACCTGCTGCGTCGGCACCTTCAGCACGTCATTGGCCATCTGCGCCCGTAGCCCGAAGACGCCCTGGCAGCCGACACGCAGCACGTAGCGGCCATCCTCGAAGGACCCGATGGCGCTGCGCGGCTCCATGGCGCAGACCACGATGCGGTTGTTGCGGATCGCCAGTCGCGTGACATGCGCCGCCCCTGCAAAGGCGGCTTCCACCTTAGCGCTGTCACCCTGTTGGAAATCCAGCACCAGGTTGCCGGGGATATCGTCATAGAGCTGCGGCGCAGCCGCCTCGGCCGCGGCGGAGGCCTGGGTGACGGCCGGCAGCATGTCGATGTCGAGCTCGACCATCTCCGCTGCGTCCTTCGCCTCCGCCCGGGTCTCGGCGACGACGAAGGCCACCGGATCGCCAACGAAGCGGACCTTGTCGGTGGCCAGGGCGTGGCGCTGCGTGGTGCGGATGGCAGAGCCGTCACGGTTTTTCAGCGGCATGGCGCACTTCATCGGGCCGTAGCCGGCGTCCATCAGATCGGCACCGGTCCAGATGCCGAGCACGCCCGGCATGGCGCGCGCCGTACCGGTCCCGATGCCGCGGATCACGCCATGGGCGTAGGGGCTACGGACCATCACGCACCAGATCTGGCCCTGCAGGGCGATGTCATCCGTGTACTGGCCCCGCCCGGTCAGCAGGATTGGGTCTTCGGCGCGCGGCACGGACTGCCCGATTCCGAACTTCAGGCGCGTTGCGTCCAGCATGTTGGTGTCGGGCATCGGGTCCTCACGGCAGGTTCGCTGGGGAAGTGGGTCGGGGTACCACCCTGGGAAGGGGCGGATGCCTCCGGATCAGCCTTGTGGCGGCGTGGCCGCGGCGACGAATCTTCCGTCCATCCGCCGCAGCCAGGCGGCATAATCGGCATAGGCGGCCTCCGGCGCAAATTGCGGTGCCCAACCGAGGCTGCGGGCGCGGTCGATCACCATCAAGCCGCGCGGACGGGTCTCGTTGAAGGGGATGTTGGGCGCCTCCCCACCGGCTGCATGGCGCCAGGTGAAACCGGGCATTTCGGCGGCCACAATGTCGCAGCAATCCGCCGCATGCGGCGACCAATCCTGCGCCGAGGCAAGGTTGAAGACGCGGCTGGGTGGATCCGCGCAATCCAGCAGCGCGAGCAGCCCTGCCACCAGATCCTTTACATAAACCCAGTCGTAGCGCGGCAGGGGCGCCGGCGGCAGGATCGCCGCCTCACGCAACAGGGCCGCCTGGAAGATCGCCAGATGCGGGCTCAGCGTGTCGCGCAGCCCGGTGTCTCGCTCCCACGGACCGTAGGTGGCGCCGATACGCGCCGCCACCGCATCCAGACCCCACAGACCAGCCAGCCGCAGCCCGGCCCGTTCCACCGCATATTTCGTCACGCCATAAAGGCTGATCGGCATGCAGGGCGTCGTCACTTCGTCCAGCCAGTCATGGTCATAGGCCGATTCGCCATAGACTGCGGAGGATGCCGGCAACACCACGCGCCGGACCGTACCCGCATCCCGCGCCGCGGCCAGGGTGGCGATGACGCCGTGCAAATTCACATCCAGCACCAAGCCAGGCGAGGCCGCTTCCCGCGCCGGACCGGCGGTGATGGCGGCGAAGGGAAAGACGCGATCGATGTGGTGGCTCGCGAAAATAGCGGCCAAGGCAGCGGCATCGCGCACATCGCCCGTCACCACCTCCAGCCGCCCCGGCAGCTTGACGAAAACCTCCCCCGCCGGCGCAGGCAGCGCCGCTTCCTGGCCAAAGACAATCACATGCTCGCCTCGCGCCAGCAGCGCTTCCACGAGGTTCAGGCCCACGAAACCAGCCCCTCCGGTGACAAGAATCGCAGACATGGGGCAACTCCTATGCGGCCACCCCCTGGATATCCCGGGCGTGCCGCCGCAGAAAGCCGTCCATGATCGAAGCCCGCCGCGCCGCTTCCGCCCCTGTCAGGCATGTCATCGTAATCGGGGCCGGGCCGGCCGGGTTGATGGCCGCCGAGCGGCTTGCCAAGGCCGGGCTGGCGGTGACGATCCATGACCACATGCCCTCGGTCGGGCGGAAATTCCTGATGGCGGGGCGCGGCGGCCTAAACCTGACGCATGCGGAGGAACTCGAATCTTTCCTTACCCGCTACCGACCCGCGGTGCCGCCCCTGCTACAGGCCATCCGCGCCTTTCCGCCCAAGGACCTGATCGCCTGGTGCGAGGGACTTGGCATCAAGACCTTCCGCGGCAGCAGCGGCCGCATCTTCCCGGAAGGTCTCAAAGCCTCTCCGCTGCTGCGCGCCTGGCTCGCGCGCCTTGAAACGCTTGATGTGCGCCTGGTGCTGCGGAGCCGCTGGGACGGGTGGTCACGGGACGGTACCCCCCGCTTCGCGCCGGCTGCGGTGGACGTACCGGATGGCGCCCGGCCGGTTGCCACGGTGCTCGCGCTCGGGGGTGCATCCTGGCCACGGCTCGGCTCAGATGGGGCCTGGCCAAGACATCTGCCGGGCCTTGCGGTGGCGCCCTGGGCACCGGCGAATATGGGTTTTACGGTGAACTGGTCCGCGCATTTCGGTAGCCGCCACCAGGGCGCACCGCTGAAGCGCATTGCCGTCGGGTTCGCAGGCAACACAGTGCGGGGCGAGGCGCTGATCACGACAAAGGGCCTGGAGGGCGGGGCGCTCTATGCCCTGTCGGCGCCGCTGCGTGAGACACTTGCCGCGCATGGCGCCGCGGAGATCACCCTGGACCTGCGACCCGATATGACGGAGGGCGAGGTCACCTCGCGGCTGGCCGCGCGTCCGCGTGCTGAATCGTTTTCCAATAGTCTTCGAAAGGCCCTGGCCATGCCGCCCGCCGCAATCGGGCTGCTGCAGGAAGCCCTGCGGGCGGGTGCGGCGACCCCGACCCAGCTGGTGAAGCGCCTGCCGATCCGGCTGACCGGGACTGCCGCGCTCGACCGGGCCATCTCCTCGGCCGGCGGCCTTGCGTGGTCGGAGCTGGATGCGCGCTTCATGCTGAAAGCGCGCCCTGGCGTCTTTGTCTGCGGCGAAATGCTGGATTGGGAGGCACCGACCGGCGGCTATCTGCTGCAGGGCTGCTTCAGCACCGGCATGGCAGCGGCAGAGGGGGCCTGCGGGTGGAGCGCGGAACAACCCTTGTGACCCGCCGGGGTCACAAGGACGGCGTGAGAGCCGAAGCGTAATCCGGGACCGGTGGCGAGCAGACTGAGTAAAACCGCGTCCAGCGCGGCCTTCGGCGAAGGCACCGGGCATCAAGTTCAGATCAGGCGGATGATCACGAGGCTGCCGGAGGTAGCGTGGCAATGAAGCGGAACCGCCCTCCGGCCGGCCATTCCGGCACAAGCTCACCGCCGCGCAGCAGGGTCGCCATGATCCGCATGCCCAGGCCCCGGCCGCGCACCTGGTCGTAGCCAGGCGGCGGCCCATCCCCGCCATCTTCCACCACCAATGTGCCAGCCCCATCCAGGGCTGAGATATCGAGACGGATCAGTACCTGGTCCCGACCATATTTGAAGGCGTTCGTCACGAGTTCCGTCACTACGAGACCGAGCGTCGTCACCCGGTCCCCGTCCCAGACGGCCATCTCACCATTCGGGCTCAGTTCGAGTTCCAGGGGCCGCCCCCCCTCACCCACGCCGAGTGAGTTGCGGAGGTCCTCCACCAACCCACGCAGATAGGTGCCGACCGCGACCTGACCGATGGCAGGGCCAGAGAACAAGCGCTCATGCACCGCGCCGATGGTCATGATGCGCCGCGCCGCCTGCTCAAGCTGCAGCCGTGCCTCCGGATCTTCGACCTCGCGCAGTTGCAGGCGCAGCAGGGTCTGAGCGATCTGAAGGCTGTTCTTGACCCGATGATGCGCCTCCCGTGTCAGCAGATCCCGGTCGCGCCGGTCCCGGTCCCGGTCGATCGCGAGGCCCACGACATTCGCCAGCGCCTGGAGGAAATCGACGTCACTTTCTGAGAAATCCTCACCGGGGTCGCGGCTGTCCACTTCGAGCACGCCGAAAGGCGGTGCGCCGGCCTCACCACGAATCAGCACGTTCACGGCGCGACGGACGCCATGCTCCACCATCAGCTTCGGCGTGCGGAAGCGCCCCTCATCACCCAGATGGTTCGAGATGACCGGCGCCCCGGTCCGCAGCGCGAAGCCGGCGGGCGATTCGAGATCGGTGCCGAACCGCACCACGCCGATGACATCCGGGCGCCAGCCGACACCGGCGACAATCTTGAGTGCGCCTTCGTCCGGAATATGTTGCAGCACCTTCGCAAGGTTCGTGCCCAGGCCATCGGCTGCGATCCGTGCCGCCTCCTGCAAAAGGTCGTCGAGCTCGGGGCCACGCAGCGCCTCCCGGCCGAAAGCCGATAGAAGCTGCTGCTGGCGCAGCCGGCTGTGCAACTCGCCGCCAGCCTCGGCCCGAATGCCGGCCGACATCATCTGGAACCCATGGCGTTCATACATCGATCCTGGTCCGCAACCCCGTGCTGCGCGGCCCGCCGTTCTCCATCCCACACCGGCATGCTGCGGTGCAAGCTGCGGACGTGAAACGGACTTCCGGTTGTTGAAGCCGCGCTACCAGAACAGCCGGGTCGGCGTCTCCGCCAGGATCAGGGAACGATGCTCCGTGCGCGGGGTCCAGTCCTGGAACAGGTCCAGCAGGGTACCGTCATCAGGCATGATTTCCGCGGGGATCGAGGTGTGCGGCCAATCCGTGCCCCAGAGCAGCCGTTCAGGGTTGGCCGCCAACAGGGCATCATGGAAAGGCCGAGCATCGACGTAGTCGGGAAAGCGCGTGGAAAGCCGATAGGCACCGGAGAGCTTCACATGCGCCTGCCCCTCCCCCACCAATCGCAGCAAGGTCTGGAAGCCCGGATCGGCGATACCAAGCGCTGCCGGCACCGCCAGCATGTGGTCGATTATCACCGGCATCTCGGCTGAAATATCGACAATTTCTGCGGCGATTGACGGCAGGCGGCGATGGTCGCAGAAGACCTGCACCACCCAGCCCAAATCCCGCATCACGGCGCGGAAGTGCGGCAGCGCCTCCAGTCCCACGCCGCGGACATAGCCGGGCGGGGCCATGTGTTCGTGGAAGCGCAGCCCCCGCATGCCGAGGCGGTGCCAGTCGCGCAGCGTGGACGGCGCAGTTCGGGTATCGGTGATGGCGACGGCCCGCAGCCGCCCCGGTGCGCGTTCCAGCGCATCCAGCAGCACTGCGTTGTCAAAGCCATGCGCGTTGCCCTGCACCAGCACCCCACGCGCGAGGCCGAGGTGGTCGAGCAACGCCAGGTAAGCCTCGAGAGGCGCGTCCGGCGGTGTGTAGCCGCGGCCCTCCGCGAATGGAAAGCGGGACTCTGGCCCGAACAGATGCGCATGCGCGTCGACCCCGCCCTGCGGCGGCGCGATGCGCGGTCGGCGTGGTAGCGCCACAGGACCAGCAACGCGCGCAGGGGCGGTCATCGGCCGATTACGCCTCTGGCGCCAACGAGGCGGGGGTAATGCGCCAAGCGGTGTCGCCGGCGGCCGGCGGCTCCATCCACAGCGGCAGGGCGTTCGGGGTGCGGACATTGGCTTCCAGCCCCGCCGCCTGCCGCAAGGCGCGGAACAATGCGCCATGCGCAACCACAAGTACCGGGCCCGGCAGCGCCAGCGCGCGGTTCACGCCTCGGATTGTGCGTTCGCGCAGCGCAACAAAAGTCTCGCCGCCCTCCGGCACGTAGTCGCCGGCGATCCAGTCATCATACCAGTCGCCCATCGGCAGGCCTTCCTGCTTGCCGAAATCCACCTCCGCCAGATCCTCGTCCAGCGTCACGGGCTGGCCGAGCGTGGCGGCGACGACCTCCGCCGTGTGCCGGGCGCGGAGCAGTGGGGAGGCGACGATGCTGACAATTGGAACTGGTGCCAGGGTGCGGGCCGCGCGTTCGGCCTGGGCTCGGCCGACATGGTTCAGCGGAATGTCAGTGCGGCCCTGGGACAGGCCCTGGGCATTCCAGTCCGTCTCGCCGTGGCGCAGAAACCAGAAGGCAGTGGGGTGCAGCATCATGGCGCGACGTATCTGCCGGCGATCAAGCCGGCAGCCCTTCCTGCTGCAGAGCACGCTGCACGGCCGGGCGGGCCAGCATGGCGTCTAGGTGCTTTGTCAGATGCGAAGGCAACGTCATGCCGGACCGCCGCGTCGCCCAATATTCCACGAAGAACAACGCGGCGTCAGCGACAGAATAGCCAGATGCGAGTACGAAGGTACCGCCAGTCCAGTTCTTTTCCAGCGTTTCGAAGTATTTTGTCGCCATCGCCTTGCCCTGTTCCACCACCTTGGGCTGGTCTTCCTCCCGTGCTGTGAAGTTCGCGGGGCGGAACTGGCGGGTGAAGCCCTGCGGGTGGATCGTGCCACAGACATAGTCGAGCATTTCCAGGCAGCGCGTCTCGGCCTCAAAATCCGTCGGCATCAGACCGGCCTCGGGATTGGATTTGCCAAGCCACCACGCAATGACCGGAAATTCCGTCAGCACGCGACCATCACCCCGGTCCAGCGCCGGCACCTTCGACTTCGGATTAACCGCCATGAATTCCGGCTTGTGCTGCGCGCCATCCTTCAGCGCCACCAGCGACAGCTCATACGGCTTGCCGATTTCCTCAAGGATCACGTGGATGCCGAGGGAGCAGGCGCCGGGGGAGTAATACAGCTTCATGGAAGGGTCTCCGGATGATTGAGGCGGATGCTAGGCCGCGGCGCCGCGGGCGTCACCCCCTTGGCCGGGCACCGCCGCCGTGGAAACCTGCTCCAGCCGAAGCCCCGAAGGAGCATGCCCGATGGCAGAGAAGCTGCTGATCACGAACGGCTTGGTGGTCACCATGGACCCCGCCCGCCAGGTCCTTGAGGGCGGCGCGGTGCTGGTGGAGGGCGCGCGCATCGCCGCCATCGGAAGCACCGCCGCGCTGCGCGCCGCCCATCCCGGCACGCCGGAGATCGACGCCACCGGCAAGGCGGTTCTGCCGGGCCTGATCGATGCCCATGCCCATGCCGGCCACACACTGGTAAAGACATTGGGCGGTGGCGATGGCGGACGCTGGACCGAATCCGTGGAAGCCATCTACCCGCGCGGCGCCACACCCGAATTCTGGGGTGCGGATGGTGCGCTCGCGGCGCTGGAGCGGCTGAAGGCCGGCGTCACCACCGGCCTTTCGATCTTTGGCGCCTATGGCTCCCGCACCGATGATGCCGCGCATGCGGAGGCGCATGCGGAAGGCTATCGCCGCATCGGCATACGCAGCGTGCTTTGCCCCGGCGTTTCGCCGCCACCCTATCCGAACCGCTTCTACGATTGGCAGGGCAGCACCCATCGGGAACGGGAGATCGGTCTGCAGGACCAACTCGATGTTTGCACCACGCTGATCGACCGGCTGCACGGCGCAGGCGATGGCCTGACGCGCATCATGCTCTGCGCGCCCGTTGGCTACCCCGGCCGCCACGGCGTGACGCCGGAGACGGCGGCCATCTATCCCGAGGTGGCAAAACAGGTGCGCGCCCTGTCCCGCGCCCGCGGCGTCGGATTCACCCAGGATGGCCACAAGGGCGGCACCGTGCGCGACGCGATGTCACAGGGCATCCTCGGCCCCGATGCGCTACTCTCGCACTGCATTGACCTCGCCGAGGACGAGATCCGCATCATTGCTGAAACCGGCACCAAGGTTGCGCACAACCCCTCGGCCAACATGTCCATCGCGGGCCGCTGCCCCGCGATCGAACTGATGGAGGCCGGCGCCACAGTTGCCATCTGTTCGGACGGCACCGCGCCCGATCGCAGCTTCGACATGTTCCGCCACATGACGCAGGCGATGCACTATCACCGCCGCCATTTCCGTGACGCCAAGGTGCTGCCGCCCGGCAAGGCGTTGGAGATGATCACCTGTGACGCTGCCCGCGCGCTTGGCCTACAGGACGAAATCGGCAGCCTGGAGGCTGGCAAGCGCGCCGACATCACCCTGGTTGATCTGCACAAGCCACATCTGTGGCCTGGCGACATGCCGCTGTACCGCCTGGTCTGCTTCGCCGTGGGGTCCGACGTGGACACGGTGCTGGTTGGCGGCCGCGTGGTGATGGAGGGCCGCGTGGTGCGGGATGTGGAGGAAGGGGCGGTAATGGAGGCGGCGACGCAAGAGATCGGCAAGGCCCTGGCGCGCACCGGCCTGCAGCACATGACGGCGACGCCGCCCGGCTTCTGGGGCGCCACGCGCTACCGCTGAGGCGCCAGTGCGGCATCCGTGTCCCTGGCCCGGTCCAGTGCGGATCGCAGTCGGCGCAGCGGTACCAGCAGTCCGGCAATCTCCTCGGCAGACAGGCCGTGCGGCACCGGCCTGATGGCCTCTGCCATGGCGGCAACGCCCTGCTCGCGCATCGCGCGCCCAGCCTCTGTCAGGAACACGAGCTTGCCCCGTCCATCATGCGGGTCCGGCACGCCGCGAACCAAGCCACGCAGTTCCAGCTTTTGAATCGTGTTGGTCATCGCAGGGCGCTCAACCTGAACAGCACGGGCGATGCGCGCGAGGCTGCGCCCATCGCCCAACCGAACCAGGTGGTTCAGCACGGTGAAGTGGGACAGACGCAGCCCATCCGGCAGCGCCCGCTCTGCCTGGTTCCGGGCCAGATGCTCAATGATGCCGATCTCGTTCAGCAGGGCGAAGATCGGCGGATCGCTTGGTGTGCTCATCCAGTCCGGATGCGGCTGGCTGCCGGCCAGCGCGGGGTTGGCGCTGCGCTGGGACCATAGCCGAGGCGGGCCAGCATCTGGACAATGCCACCTGCTCCGAGTGCCGCTTGCACCTGACGGTAAGGGCCGTCCATCTCCGGGTACTCCTGTAGGGCCTGGCTGACCGGGTGAAGTGATAGGCCGTCTCTGGCGGCTGCCAGATTGATGCGTAGCCAGTCCCGGCCCGCTTGCAACTGCTCGGCTCGTCCGTTCCCCGGCGTTGTGGTCCAAATAAATGCCGGAGTCGCTGTCATGATGCTGCGGTAGCGTTGCACCATCATGTCGTAGGCTGGACGCCCGGGCAACATCGCGGCCTGGGTGAGTTGCCCGGCTGCCACAGCCTCATCCAGCCCTGGGCCATAGAGGCTGATTCCATCTGGTTGTGCTGCGACGGCGCTCCGCCCCAGGCGCATCAGTGCTACGCTTTCATGATGCGCCGCCGGTGTTGTTGCCTCGATCTGCCAGGCTCGCCAAGCCAAGTCGCGCAACGTGGCGACGTGGTCCGGTTGCGCTGTGCCGCCACATCGCGAGGGCAGCATCACCACACGGGCTAGCGCGGTAAGCACGGCCTCAGGGACTGAACGATCCATGTCGAAGGGGCGTTTCACCGATCGTCGTGAACCAGCCTGGACGAAAAGAGGTTCCGCGACCCCGCCTGGCAGAAGCCGAAGCTGTGCTACTGGCCGCTCATCGAGCCGTGGCTGTGGCTCGCCTTCTGGGAACGGCTTGATTTCCAGACCAAAGCCCTGGGCTGCGGCGGCCATTCGAAACAGTTCCACAAAGGCGCCGAGGCCAATCGTGATCTGCCTGTCAAAGGGGTCAGTCACCGGCAGGCGTCGCTCTAGGTCGCAACGTAGCATCACCGTATCGGGTAACGCCGGTGGTAGCTCCACAATCCAGGGCTGCCGGTTGTGCGGGTTGGGCGCCAGTACGGCCCAGGCCAGGGCACGGATGCGAGGATCAGGATGCGCGGCGGCCAAGGCTGCTTCCGCCCAGGGCGCAGCCGGATCAGTGCGAACTTCCTGACCACGGGCTCCGAGGGTCAGCAGCACCAGATTGGTGGCAGTCATGGCACCAAGAATGTGGCGACGAGTCGTCAACATGCTGCCTTCCTATATGTTCGATGTCGAACCATATAGTTCGACATCGATCAATATGCAAGCTGGTTCCGCAGCCCGGCTGGATGGACGTGGAAGGCTACGCTGTCGTCTATTTTGGAGAGTCGTCTGGGCCGACGGCCGTCTCACAGTGTGACGGATCAAGCAACTGGCGAATCGATCTCGCCAGATCCGCCAGTCGGTAGGGCTTGGGCAGCAACCGAAAGCCGCCTTCCAGCTCCTGCGCTTCCGGCGCTGCATTTGCCTGGTAACCAGAAGTTAACAGCACCCGAAGCGATGGCCGCAGCGCCATTGCCTCGCGGGCAAGTTGATGGCCATTCAGACGGCCAGGCATGACGATGTCGGTAAAGAGCAGGTCAAGCGAAGCCTCCCGCCGCACCGCCTCCAACGCGGCCTCGCCATTTGCTGCCGACACAACTTCGTAGCCCAGCCTTTGCAACTGCGCAGTGGCAGTCTGCCGGAGCGAGGAATCGTCCTCCACAAGCAGAACCCGCCCCCTGCCAGCGGGCAAGGCTGCAGAAATGTCAGGTCCCACCTCTTCCACCGCCTGATCAGAGCGAGGCAGGTAGAGGGTCACCGAGGTGCCTTTGCCTGGCGCGGTGGTGATGCGGACATGACCACGGGACTGGCTGACGAAACCAAAGACCATGCTGAGGCCAAGGCCACTTCCCTTGCCGAATGCCTTAGTGGTGAAAAACGGCTCGAAGGCACGGGAAGCGACATCCGCTGGCATGCCGATCCCGATGTCGGTGACCGTGACCGTCACGTAGTCGCCCGGAGGCACATCCAGTCGGGCTGCCGCCAGCGCTGCGCGACCCATGCAAGCCGTGGCGAGACCGAGCCGGCCGCCCAGCGGCATGGCATCCCGCGCATTGATGCACAGGTTCAAGATGGCATTCTCAAGCTGCGGCCCGTCGATTAAGGCAGGAAGCTCCTCCTCGCTGAGGTCCAGGATCACTTCCACCGGCGCTCCGAGCAGGCGCCGAAGCAGATCCTCCATGTTGTTGAGCAGGCGGTTCACATCGACCACCTTCGGCGCCAGCGGATGTAGCCGGGCGAAGGCCAGCAACCGGCCGGTCAATTCGGCACCACGCCCCGCCGCTGCCAGGATCACCTCGAGATGACCGCGCGCGCTGGCGTCGAGCGTCAGTTCGTCGGTCATCAGCTCCGCATTCCCGATGATGACGGCGAGAAGATTATTGAAATCATGCGCGACGCCGCCAGTCAGATTGCCAAGCGCATCGAGCCTTTGCGCCTGGCGCAGCTGCTCCTCGAGCGCGCGTTGGCGAGTGACGTCCAGCATGCTGCCAACCATCCGCAGAGCCACGCCCTCCGCATCCCGCACCAGGAAGCCGCGATCAAGGACCAGCGCCGCGCTGCCATCTGCCTTGGTAAAGCGATATTCGGCCTGCCAGGGATCGGTGCTTGCGATCGCCGCCTTGCGTGCTGCGGTCACTGCCTCTCGTTCTTCCGCGACCACAAGGCGGGACCACCAGTTGAGCCCGGGAAGCGGGTCCGGTACCGCATGTCCGAACTGCCGCGTCATTTCCCCGCTCCACCAAAGCTGACCGGTGGCGAGGTTCCAGTCCCATACAATCTCGGCGGTCGCACCGGCCACGAGGCGGAAACGCTGCTCATTCAGCGCAATCTGTTCCGCGTCCAGCAGGCGGCGCAGCAGCGGTCGAAGGGCGCTGCCCAATCCCATCAGCATCTCAGCCAGTGCCGGTAGGGCGCGCAGGCCGGGGCCAAAGCCTACGCTAAAGGCGTAGCGTTCCTCTCCGAGCGACAGGGGCGTGACAATGTTTGAGACGATGCGCTGTTCCACGGACAGGCTGATGGCGGGATATTGCCGCTGGATCGCTGCGTCGATGTAGGGCACCACCCGTTGCTCGCCCGTAGCCGCTACCTGGCCAACAAGGGAGTTGTCCACCCGCACGTCCATCCGGCGCAGGTGCTCGAGATAGGCCGCGGTCAGTTGCGGCGTGCTGGCTTGGCCGGCAACGAGCTGCATATGCCTTCCATCCGGGCCCAGGCGAAAAAACAGGCACAGCATCGAATCCGTCGCAGCGCGCAACTCGGCCATGGCCCGCTCAACCGCCAGAGCGAAGCTGGGTGCATCGACCACCAGCCTTAGCAGCCGCTCCCGCAGCGCCAGAGCGGCAATCTCCTGCTGGTGCTCCAGCGCCTCAACAGCCGAAGCCGCAAGATCGTCCAGCAGCGCTTCTTCAACATCGGACACCGAGGGTCGTTGTGTTGCGTGGCGCAACCAGAGGGTTCCCAGCAGATGGCCGTCGCGGCCATGCAGGGGCTTGAGATACTGGAAACCCACTGATGAGGCCGTTTCATGCACGGGCAAAGCGCCCTGCACGATTCCGCCCTCTTCGACACCTAGACAGGCGCGCGCAAACCGGCCGATGCGCGCAAGGGCTTGTTCCAGAACAATCGTGGCGCCAATGAACTTTTCTACCACGAATTGCGCCTTGACCTCCGGTGCATCCAACCGTGCGTCAATTCAGCACTCTCACGCGGCCAGGAGAACCGTGCGCGCCGAAAGTTCGCAAACTTTCCTGAAGCGTGATCGTGAGAGCGCAAATCAGCACCTCAAAAAACTAAGGCCGGATCGCTGCGCGCTGGCAGCAACCCGGCCCTTAGCTCAGTTCGGAGGCGATCGTGATCAGGTCAGGTCGGCGGAACCTCGCGGGTATGCTGACCGGCCCGGGCCGGCATCAGACCGAGTAGTACATCTCGAACTCGACTGGGTGCGGCGTGTGCTCGAACTTGTACACCTCGCCCCATTTCAACTCGATGTAGCTCTCGATCTGGTCCTTGGTGAACACGTCCCCGGCCAGCAGGAACTCGTGGTCGGCGGCGAGCGAGCCCAGCGCCTCACGCAGCGAACCGCACACCGTCGGGATGCCCTTCAGCTCCTCCGGCGGCAGGTCGTACAGATCCTTGTCCATGGCATCGCCCGGATGGATCTTGTTCTTGATCCCATCGAGGCCGGCCATCAGCATCGCGGCGAAGGCGAGGTAGGGGTTCGCACCCGGATCCGGGAAGCGGACCTCGACGCGCTTCGCCTTCGGGTTCGTCGCATAGGGGATGCGGCAGGAGGCGGAGCGGTTGCGGGCCGAATAGGCCAGCAGCACGGGGGCCTCGAAGCCCGGGATCAGGCGCTTGTAGGAATTGGTGGTCGGATTCGTGAAGGCGTTCAGCGCCTTGGCGTGCTTGATGATGCCGCCGATATAGTAAAGCGCCATCTCGGACAGGTCGGCATATCCGTTGCCCGCGAAGACCGGCTTGCCGCCCTTCCAGATCGACTGGTGCACATGCATGCCACTGCCGTTGTCGCCGTAGATAGGCTTCGGCATGAATGTCGCGGTCTTGCCGTAGCTGTGCGCCACGTTGTGCACGCAGTACTTGTAGATCTGCATATGGTCGGCCTGCTGCACCAGCGGACCGAACTTGGTACCCAGTTCATGCTGGGACTGCGCCACCTCGTGGTGGTGCTTCTCGATCGCCAGGCCCATTTCGCCCATGGTCGACAGCATCTCGGCGCGCAGGTCGCCCTCGCTGTCGACCGGCGCCACCGGGAAGTAGCCGCCCTTGACCACCGGGCGGTGGCCCATGTTGCCCTCGGGGTAGTCCTTCAGGCTGGCGCCCGGACCCTCGATGCTATCCAGTTGGTAGATGCCGTAATTACCGCCGGTGCCGAACTTCACGCTGTCGAAGATGAAGAACTCGGCCTCCGGGCCGAAGAAGGCGGTGTCGCCGATTCCGGTGGACTTCAGATAGGCCTCGGCGCGCTTCGCCGTGCTGCGCGGGTCGCGCGAATACATCTGGCCGGTGGAGGGCTCCACGATGTCGCAGAACAGGATCATCTGCGGCTTCGCCGCGAACGGATCCATCACCGCCGTGGAGGGGTCCGGCATCAGGATCATGTCGGACTCGTTGATCGCCTTCCAGCCGGCGATCGAGGAGCCGTCGAACATGA
>LNFM01001160.1_pt1 | contig 61421 bp, 53 predicted proteins | sample 596031 | NCBI WGS metagenome assembly LNFM01 (sample SAMN04254537, study PRJNA301005) | activated carbon metagenome | isolation source: dual media filters at the Ann Arbor, Michigan drinking water treatment plant | place: USA: Ann Arbor | reverse complement strand
CTCGAATATTACACCGGCCCGGTCTACGAAGTTGAACTCCTGATCGAGACCAAGGACGAGAAAGGCCGTCCCGTGCGCTTCGGCTCGGTCGGCGGCGGCGGGCGCTATGACGGACTCGTCTCGCGCTTCCGCGGCGAGCCGGTGCCGGCCACCGGCTTCTCCATCGGCGTCTCGCGCCTGCAGGCGGCGCTGACGCTGATCGGCAAGCTGGATTCACAACCGGACTGCGGCCCCGTTCTGGTGACCGTGTTCGGCGGCGAGATCGCGCATTACCAGACCATGGTCGCGACGCTGCGCAATGCCGGCATCCGCGCTGAGCTGTATCTCGGCAACCCCAAGCACAGCATGGGCCAGCAGCTGAAATATGCCGACCGGCGCAACTGCGTGTGCGCGGTCATCCAGGGCTCGGACGAGAAAGCCAGAGGCGAAATCCTCATCAAGGATCTCGGGCTCGGCGCGACGCTGACCGACACGAGCGACCGCGACGAATATCTGAAGAAGCAGGCGGGCGCGCAATTCGCGTGCAAGGAAAGCGAACTGGTCGAAAAAGTGCGCGGCGTGCTGGCGCGGCACGGGGTGAAGTAACTACTACTGCTTCTTCTGCGGCGCTGCGGGCGGCGCGCCCTGTCCGGCCTGCATCTTCTGCATGTCGCGCACATTGAGCTTCACGCCGCCGGGCATGACCATGTCGCCGGGCTTCTGGCCCTTCTTGCATTCGCCCGTCCAGGTCGCCGCGATGGTCATGTTCATCTCGGCGGGACCGGGAATCTTTTTCGCCGCCGGGCTGTCCGCGCGCTTGGACGCCACCTTCACCGTATAGGCACTGTCGAAGCTGCCGGTGATCTGCGCGCGCGTCGTGGTGGTGACGCCACCGATATCGCAGACCGAATCCACCACCATGCCGTCGCCGGTCTTGGTGATCTCGTTCTTCGAGCACATGTCCTTCTGCATGCTGCCACCGATGTCGTTCATGAGCCTGTCGGTCTCGGCATCCACGCAATGCTGGACGACCTGCGCCGGCATCTTCACGCCGTCCATCGTCATCCGCATCTCCCAGAGGCCGGCCTTGCGGGGCGGGATTTCGGCCGCGAGCGCGGGGGCGGCAAGGGACAGGCTCAGGGCGATCAGCGGCAGCCGGCGCATGCAGGATTCCTCTATGACCGGGACAGGATGCCATGTTCCCGCGCGCGCCGCCAGTTCGGGCCGCGCGGCAGCGATCGGATGCGAGGAAGGATCGATCAGACTTCGATCAGATCGCCATCGGGCGCGATCGAGATCACGTCCGGCGTGTGTTCGAGGTCGAGCTCGTGGCCCATGAACTGTTCGGTCGCGCTCAGGCTGTCGATCAGGCCGCGGAACCAGATCAGCCTGTCGCTGCGGAACCGCATGAAATGCGCGCTGCGGTAGCTGATCGTCCGCTTGGTGGCGGTGTGCGTCGCGTGGAAGCGGCTCATCGTGGCGGCATAGTTGCCCTGCACGAGCAGATGCTTGATCTCGAAATTGCGCGCCTCGAACGTGTCCGGCGCGATCCGGCACACCATGTCGATGACCGCCGCCTTGCCCTTGCGGTGGCCGCAATGCGGCAGAAAATCCACCGGTCCGGAAATCAGCCAGTCCACGTTGTCGTCAAGAAATGGCTCGAGTTTCTCCGCTTCGCCGGCCTGGCGTACATGGAGAAAATCGAGAACGAACTGGTGCGTGATCGCCATCGTCAGAGCTCTACAACGGCTTTCTGGGGATCGATCGCGGCCGGGACCGGCTCATGCATCGGATCGATGTAGTGGCCGAGCGCCTGTTCCGCGGCATCGAAACTGTCGATGATCGAGCTGTAGCAGACGACCTTGTCGTTCTCGAAGCGGATGAATTGCCCGCAATGATAGGTGATGATGCGGCTGCTCTTGTGCAGATAGCCCGTGAGCTTGAGATACGCCGCGGCGCGATCGCCGTCGATCAGCAGCACTTCGGGCTCGAAGCTGCGGAACTGGATGATGCCGGGAAAAATCTCGGTGAACAGTTTCAGCACCGCCGCCTTGCCGTGATGTTCGCCGCAGAATGGCAGGACCTGCGAGGGGCCGATGATCGTCCATCTCACATGGTCGACGACAAGCGATTCCATGCGCGCGGCATCGCGCGTTGCATAGGCCTGGTAAAAAGCCTGCACCACAGCGGGCGAAACGGGGTTGGTCATCAGCCGCCACTCCGGAACTTGGCCCGCAGGGTGCCCGGAAATCCTTATCTTTCCGTGAGTTTGGCGTTTGGAGGTCGTTAACGGGCTCTTTGGAGGGCGTTAACGCTACGGTCCTTGCGGGCCGCTCCAGTCGGCCGGAATTAAGTGCGCTGCCCGAACGGCGTCGAATCCTTAAAGAAGCCGTGCTAAAGGGCGCCCAAATTACGGAAAAGCAGAAGAAGCAGCGCGACGACATGTCCCAGGTCCCGACACCTGATAACGGCTCCGATCCGCGGGCGGAGGCCCTCGTCTCCGCCTATGAGCGGACTGGCTACAGCCGGGTTGCGCCCGCCATCCTGCAGCCGGCCGAGCCGTTTCTCGACCTGTCGGGCGAGGACATCCGCAAGAACATCTACCTGACCTCCGACGCCGAGGGCCGCGAATATTGCCTGCGGCCGGACTTCACCATCGCGGTGTCGCGCGACTATCTCGCCTCCTCGGCCGCCGGGTCGGCGGCGAATTTCTGCTATGCCGGGCCGATCTTCCGGCAGTTCGAAAGCGGCCCCGGCGAATTGCTGCAGATCGGGATCGAATCCTTCGGGCGCAGGGATATCGCCGCCGCCGACGCCGAGATCCTGTCGCTCGGCCTGGAAGCCACCGCGCAATATGGCCTGAACAATCCGGACATCCGGATCGGCGACGTCGGCCTGTTTTCCGCGCTTATCGGCGCGCTCGACCTCGCGCCGGCCTGGAAGCGGCGGCTGGTGAAGGATTTCAATCGCAAGACCTCGCTCGCCCAGGATCTCGAACGGCTGACACTGGGCGCGGCCAGCAAGCGTCCGGAATATCAGGGCGTGCTGGCGGCGCTGGCCGGCTCCGATCCCAAGGCCGCGCATGCCCTCGTCACCGACCTGCTTTCGATCGCCGGCATCACCGCCGTCGGCGGCCGCTCGGTCGGCGAGATCGCCGACCGCTTCCTGGAGCAATCAGCGCTCGGCGCCTCGGCATCATTGCCGCGCGAAACGCGGCTGCTGATCGAAAAATTCCTGGCCATCGCCGGCGATCCCGATGAAGCCGCGGCCGACATGCGCACGCTCGCAGGCGACGCGAAGATCGATCTCACGGCCGCGCTCGATCTGTTCGAGAGCCGGACCGGCTTTATCGCCGCGCGCGGCGTCGATGTCTCCCGGATCAGTTTCTCCACCGCCTTCAGCATCGGTCTCGACTATTACACCGGCTTCGAGTTCCGGCTGCACGACCCCGCGGGCCGCATGGATCGCACGCTCGTCGCCGGCGGACGTTATGACGATCTGCTGACACGGCTTGGCAGCAAGGCACCCATTCCGGCCGTCGGTCTCGGCGCCTGGATCGCACGGCTCGCGGCCTGCGGAGGCCGGCCATGAGCACGCCGCTTGTCATCGCCGTTCCGGCCAAGGGCCGCCTGCAGGACAACGCCGAAGCCTTCTTCGCACGCGCCGGAATGACGCTGGTGAAGCCTCGCGGCGTGCGCGATTATCGCGGCGCGATCGCGAATTTCGACGGCGTGGAGATCGCCTATATCTCGGCTTCGGAAATCACCGCGCTGCTGGCGCAGGGCATCGTGCATCTGGGCGTGACCGGCGAAGACCTGGTGCGCGAGATGATCCCGAAGCCCGACGACAAGGTCATCCTGCTGCAAGGTCTCGGCTTCGGCTACGCCAATGTCGTGGTGGCGGTGCCGCAGGCCTGGATCGACGTGCGCAACATGGCCGATCTCGATGACGTTGCAACCGCCTTCCGGCTGCGGCGCGGCAGCAAGATGCGGGTGGCGACAAAGTATGTGAATCTCACGCGCGGCTATTTCGCCGCGCACGGCATCACCGACTATCGCATCGTGGAAAGCCTGGGCGCCACCGAGGGCGCGCCGGCGGCGGGATCGGCCGAACTGGTCGTCGACATCACCACCACCGGCGCGACTCTGGCCGCCAACGGTCTCAAGGTGATCGAGGACGGCACCATGCTGCGCTCGCAGGCCAACCTCGTCGCATCTCGCAATGCCAACTGGCTGAACGGCGAACTCGACATTGCCCGCCGCGTGCTCGACCGTATTGCGGCGCAGGATCGGGCCCGCGCCGTGCGGGAGGTGCGCACCCGTTTCAAGGGCTGCGATGACGCCATGCTGGCGCTGGCGAAGGAACGTTTCGGCGTGTCATCGCCGCTTGGCGGTCCGACCTCGTCCGGCATGGTGACGCTGCATTGTCCGCCCGACCAGGTCTATGCCCTCGCAGACTTCCTGAGGGACAAAGGCGCGGCCGCGATCTCGGTCGCCGACATCGACTATGTCTTCTCGCTCGAGAATCCGCTGTTCGAAAAGCTGAAGGCCGGGCTCTAGGTCCCGCCTGACTTTCCGGCGCCGGCCTTGCGCGGCCGGAACACGACAAAATGCGACATCGAGAAATTCACCACAAAGCCGGCGCCGATGGCGACCAGTTTCGCCAGCATGATCGGGAGAAATTCCTTCGCGACCAGAAGCGTCGCGGTATCGGCGACAAGGCCCAGAAGACCCGACGCGGCAAAGGTGAGGTAAGCCCGCCAGGTCAGTCTGCGTCCGGACTCGGCGGCGAATGTGATCAGCGAATTCATCACATAGGAGCCGGACACGGCGATCGACCACGCCACCACATTGGCGAGAATCACGCCCGCATTCTCCGCCGTCACGCAGCCGCATGTGGCCGCGGCCAATGCCACAGCGCCGGCCAGCGACGGCACCCCGTCCAGCACCCGCAGCAGCAGCCAGAAAATAACGTAATTCACCGTCGCGTTAACAACGCCGATCGAGGCAAAACTGATGGCTTTCAGCATCACGGCCCGCTGCCGCAGCAACGGCACGATGCGGTCCGCGAAGCCGGACGAGGATGGCGGCAGGTCTGTCATCGCGGCTTCGTTAACACGTCCGGGCGAACGCGCCACCCCCTCTTCGTTAACGTCAAGGCCCGAACGTTTCGCCTTCCGCGCGTTGTCGGGCGACAGAGGTCACAGGTTGCGCTATAGATCAACCGTTGCGTATGCGTGAGACGAGGAAGCAGATGGCGGCGACAGCCGGTCGGAAGACGACGAAAGCCGTGGAGCCCCGCGGCGGCCAAGGCCTGTCCATCGTCGTCCCCTGTTACAATGAAGCCAATGGACTTCCGCACTTTCACGAGCAACTGAGCGCGGCCGCGCGCGCCCTGACGCAAAAGCGCGGACTGCATTGCGAAGTCGTCTATATCGACGACGGATCGAAGGATGCGACCTTCACGGTCGCTCGCGCACTTCCGGCCCAATCGCTCGATGTGCAGGTCGTCTCCTTGTCACGCAATTTCGGCAAGGAAGCTGCGCTGATGGCCGGCCTGCAGCATGCCCGGCATGAAGCGGTTGTGTTCATGGACGGTGACGGACAGCATCCGACAACATTGATCGATACGCTGGTCGGTCACTGGCTCGATGACGGCTATGACGTTGTGTACACGGCCAAGGCCCATCGCGAATCCGAATCCTGGCTGCGCCGCTTCGGCGTCAAATCCTTTTATGCGCTGATCAACTGGCGCTCCCGCCACAAGATACCGGAAGATGCCGGTGACTTTCGCCTGTTGTCGCCGCGCGCTGCCAATGCGCTCCGGCAGATGCCGGAACGCAACCGTTTCTTCAAGGGACTGGCAAGCTGGATCGGCTTCAAGCAATTGCGCGTCGATTACGAGCCGGAACAGCGCGCGCACGGCAAGACGAGCTGGAATTTCGCCTCGCTGATCGGCCTGTCGATCGAAGGTCTGACGTCGTTCTCGGTTGCGCCTTTGCGCTTTGCCAGCATGCTCGGCATCATCATGGCGACTGTCGCCTTCATCTTCGGCGTGATGATCCTTTACGAGACGATTTTCTACGGCAAATCCGTTCCGGGTTATCCCTCGGTCATGGTCGGCGTGATGGTGCTCGGCGGCGTGCAGCTGATCATGATCGGAATCGTGGGTGAATATATCGGCAAGATCCTGTCCGAACAGAAGGCACGGCCAATCTATTTCGTGGCCGAGCATATTGTGAAATCCGCCGGACCGCGGAATCCGGCCGCCAGCCGAAAACGGGGCAGCCGGTAGCGCGGGTTTGACAGAGCGAACGTTGACGCGGCGTCGGGATTGGCGCCTTTGATTTCAGTAGTGTGTTGGGGTCGAGACGTGTCGTCCGAAGCAGCGAATGCATCATCACCCGTCGAGGCCATGACGGCCACGCCGCGCCGCATCTGGCTCTGCGCGGACGATTATGGCATTTCGCATTCGGTCAACGCGGCGATCCGCGATCTCGTCCTGCGCGGCCGCATCAACGCCACGTCCGCCATGGTGGTCGCGCCGACATTCCAGCGCTCAGAAGCGCTCTCGCTGGCCATTCTCAATGCCGGCACGCAACGCGTCGCGATCGGGCTGCACGTCACGCTGACCGCGCCATTCCGGCCGCTGAGCGAGGGTTACCGGCCCGTCCGCAAGGGCGCGTTCTTGCCGCTCACCTCCACGTTGCGGGCGGCCATGTTGCGCCTCCTGAATCCGGAAAAAATCGCCGTCGAGGTCGCCGCCCAGATCAAGGCATTCGAGGCGGCCTTCGGAAAGCCGCCAGATTTCATCGACGGTCACCAGCATGTTCATCTTTTTCCGCAGATCCGCGACGCGGTGCTGAACGTCGCGAAGGACCGGGCGCCCGATGCCTGGGTGCGGCAATGCGGTCATCCCGGCCGTTCGAAGGACCGGACACGCGACCGGAAAGCGTGGCTGCTTGATTATCTCAGCCGGGGCTTTCGCAAGCGCGCAAAAAGGCTGGGTGTAAAGGTCAATCCGGCCTTTGCCGGTACTTATGATTTCAATGCCAGTCCCGATTTTGCCGCCCTGTTTCCGGCATTCCTTGAGGATCTTCCGGACGGCAGCGTCGTGATGTGCCACCCCGGCTTCGTCGATGACGAGTTGAAACGGCTCGATCCCCTGACCACGCTGCGCGAAGCGGAGTATAATTATTTCTCCGACGACGCCTTTCCCGGCAGACTGTCCGCCAAGGGCCTAACACTGGGCGTCACTTAAAGATCACATTGGCGTGGCCCCCTCCCGACCGGGCAGCGGCCTTCCTACATGCCCGTCTGCCCTCACGGCAAAAGGAGATATCCAATGACACCGCAGGAAGCCGAGCGCGTCAATGAGCTGTTCGACCGGCTTGCCAGCCTGGAAAGCCGGCCGCGTGATCCGGAAGCCGAACGCTTGATTGCCGCAGGTCTGGAACGCGCGCCCAACGCCATCTACGCGCTCGTGCAGACCGCGCTTGTGCAGGACGAGGCCTTGCGGGCAGCCGATGCACGCATCCGTGAACTGGAAGGCGGACGTGGTGACGACGCGCAATCGGGGAGTTTTCTCGACACCATGCGCGAGACGCTGTTTGGGGGCGGCGAACGCCAGCGCGGATCGGTGCCGCAAGTGCGTCCGCAAGGCGCCTCGATGGGTGTGCCGGCGGATTTCGGCAACGGCGCGGCACGCGCGGATATCCCTCCCGTCGCGCAACAGGGGCCGCAGCGGGGCGGCTCGTTCCTGGGCACTGCCGCAGCGGCCGCAGCCGGCGTGATTGGCGGTTCGCTTCTGCTGGACAGCATCCGGTCGATGACCGGCGGCAACCGCCAGGGCGTCGCCGATACCTCGGCCTCGTCAGGCAATTCACCCTGGAGTGGCGATGCGTCGTCGAGCGACCTTGCCAAGGACGCGGGCGTGAGAGACGTCGGGCATAGCGGCGGACGCGACCATGCCGATGCCGGCGGCGAGCGCAGCGGCTTGTTCGACACGGCGGAAGCGGATTTCGATGATGACAGCGAGATCGATTTCGATATTGGCGGTGATTCCGATTTCGGCTGATCTTGCGCCGATGAAAGCAAAAGGCCGCCACAATGTGGCGGCCTTTTTATTTTCAGAACGGATGAGCTAGATCACCACGACCCTGGTGCCGACTTTGACCCGCTCATACAGATCGATCACGTCTTCGTTGCGCATGCGGATGCAGCCCGACGAGACCGACTGCCCGATCGTCCAGGGTTCGTTGGAGCCATGAATACGGTACAACGAAGAGCCCAGATAGAGCGCGCGGGCGCCGAGCGGGTTGTTCGGGCCGCCGGCCATGTAGGTCGGCAGATCGGGTCTGCGCTTGAGCATCTCCTCTGGCGGGCGCCAGTCCGGCCATTCGCGCTTCTGCGAGACGGTCTTCACCCCTGACCATGTGAATCCGGGACGGCCGACGCCGATGCCATAACGCAAAGCCTTGCCGCCCGGCTGCACGAGATAAAGGTGCTTGCTCGGCGTATCGATGACGACCGTACCCGGCTTTTCAGCCCCGTTATACTGGACCATCTGCTTCAGATAGCGCGGGTCAATCGCCGGTTGCGCGGGTTCGGCGCCCCCCGGATTGCCGTGCGCATACATTTGCGGAGGCGGCGGCGCCGGCTGCAGCAACGGCTCGTTCTGATAGCGCGGATAAGCCCCGGGCTCCTCGTTCAACGGTCCATAATAATTCGGGTCCTGCCGATAGGCTGGCGGCTGCTGATAGCGCGCGCCCCGCCCCTGATTGCCTCCTCCGAACAGGAACTCGATGAAGCCGCCGCCGAGCGCCTGATCGCCGGCGCCATAGCGCACCGGCACCGCCGGTGCCGCGGCCATATTTCCATATTGAGGAGGAGAAATCGGCATCGGCTGGGCCACCGCGCCAGAGAGGCCGGCTGCGCTCGCGAGGAGCGCCACATACATAATTCGCTGCATCGACGTACTCGTCACTAAATCGCCGACGAAGAACGCGGAACGCCGTTCTCCGTTTCACAATCCGAGTACATGGTAAAAAATAATCTGTTTGGTAAAAATCGCCGCGCTGGTCCGCCCTGATCGCAGGCTTCCGGGGTTTACGTTGGATTAGCGTTTATTTTGAGTGAATACCGACCCTTCATGGTTAACGAACTGCGCGTTGCCGCATGAACCGGGTGTTAAGCCGCTCCCGCTACAAGACAACGAAAATCCACGCCAAGGATCCGGAAACAAGGTGCGGGGCGGACCATGCCGGAACAGCGCAAGGTATTTCGTATCGAGGAATTGATGGGCGGCAAGCCGCCCGAAAACCTGTCCGCCGAGCAGGCGGAAGCCGCCATGCGTCACGTCGAGATGATGACGGAACTCAAGGCCTTGCGCGCGGCCATTGCGCAACGCGACCGCGGCGGCGAGCCCCTGGACGCTCAGCAGGCGCCGATCTCCGATGCGCGCAAGCTCAAGATCGAACTCGACGTCATCGGCGAAGCGATCAAGCAGACGAAGGAAGAAATCGTCTCCCTGCAGGACCAGGGATTCGACAGCAGCCGGATCGCCCGTGTTGCGAACGAACTGGAAGCGGTGATCAAGGGGACCGAACAGGCGACCAACCAGGTTCTGAAATCCGCCGAGGATATCGATGAGGCGTCGCGCACATTGTCGGCGCTGCTCAAGAACAGCTACGAAAAGGATCTGGTGCAGGATATCCAGGATCGCGTGACCCAGATTTTCGAGGCCTGCAATTTCCAGGATCTCACCGGGCAGCGCATCAGCAAGGTCGTGGCGACATTGACCATGGTCGAAGACCACTTGGCCCGCATGACGGAAATCTGGAATGTGATCGAACGTTTCAACACTGAATCAATCCAGTCCGCGTCCACCAGTCTCGACGGCTTGCTCAATGGGCCGAAGCTTGAGGGCGATGCAGGCCATACCTCGCAGGACGACATCGACAAGCTGTTCCACTGAGACCTGTCGTCAAGCCGCCTCGGCCGGACGCCGGATCGCAATCAGACAAACCAGCGCAACCAGGGTAAAGGCCGCGGCCACGACCAGCGCCGCATGATCGGATCCCCGCTCGATGGCAAAAGCCAGGATGACGGGCGCCACCGCCTGCATGATCTGGAACGGCTTCGCAATCCGGCCCAGAACGCGACCGTAGCCGGCCGCTCCGAACAGGGACAACGGCACCGCACCCCGTGAAATCGTCATCAGCCCATTGGCGGCGCCGAACATCACGGCAAAGGCGACCGCGACCGGAACCGAGAATCCGAACACGATGACGAGCAGAAAACCCGCCAGCAGAAGGCCGAGCGAAAATCTCGCGATATTGAGGGGATGCACGTTGCCGGCGAAGGTGAACTCGCAAAGCCGTGCGGCAACCTGTGAGGGACCGAACAGGGCGCCGATCATTACGGCGGTGGAGGCGTCGATCCCCGCGCGTCCGAACATCGCCAGCAGATGCGCGGCCAGGCCGGACGGCACGAAGGCGTAGATGGCGAAGCCGGTCGCGACCAGCAGGAAGGCGAGGCCGCGCGACGGCAACACCGCTTTCGGCAACGGCGCCTGAGCGTCCAGTGCCGGAGCCGCCGCGACACGGCTGCGCGGCAGCCCGAAAGCGTGCAACGGGGCCGCCACGAAAGTAAGCAGCGCCGCATAGACGAAATAGGTGGTGCGCCAATCGGTGATGCTGAGCAGGAACTGCGTCGCCGGCCAGCTCACCGTCGACGCGAATCCGCCGGCCAGCGTCAGCGCCGTGATCGGGCGGCGGGCGGCCGCGCCAAAAATGCGCCCCAGGCTGGCAAAGGCGGGATCGTAGAGATTGGCGGCAATGGCCACGCCAAGAATGAGCCACACCGCCAGATAGGCATAGGGATTCGCAGCGTAGACCAGCAGCACCAGGCCCAAGGCACCGACCAGCGATCCCGCCGTCATCACCACATGACCGCCATAGCGATCGATCCAGCCGCCGATGGTCGGCGCGACCGATCCTGCCACCAGCAGACCCAGCGAAAATCCGGCCATCGCGAATGCCAGCGACCAGCCGCGATCCGCCGCGATCAGCGGCATCGTCAGGACGGGCGGATAGAAGAGGACGCCCCATGCGAGAATTTGCGTGACACCGAGGACGGGCACGGCACGCCATGGACCAAAGACGAAGTCGCGGGGATGAGGCATTGGCAAGATCGGTTTCGATAAATCTCTAGCACGATCCCGCTGTTGTCAGTCCAAGTCTTAAGCCCCAGTCACCCGGCGCTGCCGCCTTGCGTGTCGCGCTCGCGATCCAGTCTGTGGCTCAAATTCGGCGCGACGGAATCGCCGCCTTCCAGCAGCGGCGCTAGGCATCCAAAACGGCGGCATCGCTGTGCGTGCGCCGAGCCCGCTCCTTTTTGGACAGACGCTAATCAGATCGGCGCCGAGACACCTTGACGTTCTTACGCGCGCGGTGCGCAACGCACATAAACCTGCGTGCCGTAGCGCCCCGAGACTTCCGGATCGATGAAGCGGACCGTCATCACGCGCCCGTCGAACGACGTGATCTCGCGGTCCTGGATGCCGCCAGGCTCTCCGGCCGGACCGATGAAGGTCTTGTTTCCGGGCGCGCCCTTTACCCGCAATTCCTGCGGCTGGGCGGTGTCAGGCATATGCATGATCACGCCGCCATTCGATCCCAGTCCGATCACGTAGGGCTGCTTGCAGCCATTGCGGGCGGCGGCTTCGGTGCGGGGACGGTCGTCCGGCTTGTGGAAGGCGGCGAGCCCCCAGCGGCCGGCGATCTCCTGCGGCTTCACGGTGGGTGGAATTTCGGGCGCAACCGCCGGCGCCATGGCCGTCGGACCGGTTCCCTGGCTCGCACAGGCCGCCAACAGCAGGCCCGACACGAGCACCCCGATGGGCTTCAACGAAAAAGTTGACGCAACTGGCGACATGACCCCGACCTCGCTCCCCAGATTCCTACTTTGCGTGGCTGTCCAACTTCATGCAAGCGGGGCGTGCCGCGCCCAGACGATCCGACCGGGTTCCCCGTCCGCCGGTAGGCCGCACTTCCAGCATTTACCCTTCAATTATGGTTAATTTTTCATTTATTGCGGGGACCCGCCCCCGGGAGTAGTTTAGTTGCAATTCCCGTGGGGGTTCCAGTTTGTCTCGTCGCTCGACCCTGCTCGCTGCGTTTGTAGCGTCGCTCCTGCTGACCGGCTGCCTTCCTGTGGAGCGCAACCTGTCCGAGGAAGCTCGCTCCAGCACGCATTGGGGCGCGGTCGCATTGTTCGACAACCGCACCCGGGTCCTCACCCCCGGCGAGCGCGCCCAGGTCGCCAAGCAGGATTTGAACGTCATCGCCCTGTCTGGCGGCGGCGCCGATGGCGCCTTCGGCGCCGGCTTGATGATCGGCTGGACGGAGGCCGGAACCCGGCCGCAATTCGATATCGTGACCGGCGTCTCCACTGGCGCCCTGATGGCGAGCTTCGTGTTCATCGGCCCGAGCTTCGACCAGAAGCTGACCGAACTCTACACGACCATGCGGACGACCGACGTCTTCACGGCCCGGATCGACGGCCTGTTCGGCGACAGCCTGAACGACACCGCGCCCCTGCGCGCCCGGATTGCCCAAGCCATCACCGAGGAGACGCTGGACGCGGTCGCGGCCGAACACAACAAGGGCCGCCGGCTCTACGTCGCAACCACCAATCTGGATTCGGGAACGGTCTCGGTCTGGAACATGGGCGCCATCGCGGCCAGCGACAAACCGGAACGCATCGAACTGTATCGCGACATCCTTCTTGCATCCGCCGCGGTGCCCGGTTTCTTCAAGCCAGTCATGATCCCTGCGGCCACCGGCAAAGGTATGCAGATGCATGTCGACGGCGGCGTGAAGGCGCCTGTCCTGCTGCGGACCTTCATGTTGAGCGGCCCTTACAAGCGCAAGAATGTCTATATTCTCGTCAATGGATCGCTGCGGCTGCGGTCGTCGGACAGCGCCGGCGCGGTGACCGCCAATCTCACCGGCATCGCCAAACGCTCGATCACCGAATTGCTGCGCGGCTTAATGTACAAGCAGATCTATCAGATCTACGTGACCGTCCAGCGCGCCGGCGCCAGTTTCAATCTCGCGTTCATTCCCGACGATGTCGAGGAATCGAAAGACCCGCTGAACTTCCAGCCCGAGGAAATGAAGAAGCTGTTCGAGGCCGGCCGCCGCATCGCCCGCTCCGGACGTTATTGGCAATCCGAGCCGCCGCGCCTGGAAAATCTTGAGCGGGTCGCAAATGCCAGCCGTCAGGCCGTCCGAACGGTCGAGACGTCGAATCGTCCGAAACCAGCCGTCAGCCGCGGCGCAGACGCGCGCACCGGCCATTCGCCTTCGGTGTTCGATCAGGCCGAAGCAGCACTGATGGAAGCCGCCAAGCGGTAGCCTGGCAGCGTCCGGTATTTGGGTGACTGTATCGTCTGCCGGGCCTCGGCTTGACTCCCCTCGCCCCTTTCCTTATCTCGACGGCAGATTTGGCACTCAGCGTTTCTGAGTGCCAAAATCCGCAAAAATCAACAATTTCTGTCCGCATTGCGCAACAGCGCCGACGAGGAGCCCATGGCCAAGACCCAATTCCGTCCCCTGCATGATCGTGTGGTGGTTCGCCGCCTGGAAGCTGACGAGAAGACCAAAGGCGGCATCATCATTCCCGACACCGCCAAGGAAAAGCCGCAGGAAGGCGAAGTCGTCGCCGTCGGCCCCGGCGGCCGCGACGAGGCCGGCAAGCTCGTCCCGCTCGATGTGAAGCCCGGCAACCGCGTGCTGTTCGGCAAATGGTCGGGCACCGAGGTGAAACTGAACGGCGAGGAACTCCTGATCATGAAGGAGTCCGACATCATGGGCGTCATCGCCTGACACCTTCGCTCCTCATCCTGAGAAGCGGCCGCAGGCCGCGTCTCGAAGGATGAGGCCCTGACATTCATCGATCTCGCCCTTCGAGATGCCCGCTGCGCGGGTTCCTCAGGGTGAGGATCAAGGAAACGGAGCAAATTCAATGGCTGCCAAGGACGTCAAATTTTCAGGCGATGCGCGCGAGCGGATGCTGCGCGGCGTCGATATGCTTGCCAATGCCGTGAAGGTTACGCTCGGCCCCAAGGGCCGCAATGTCGTGCTCGACAAGTCGTTCGGCGCCCCGCGCATCACCAAGGACGGCGTGACGGTCGCCAAGGAAATCGAGCTGGAGGACAAGTTCGAGAATATGGGCGCGCAGATGGTGCGCGAAGTCGCCTCCAAGACCAACGAACGCGCAGGCGACGGCACCACCACCGCCACCGTGCTCGCCCAAGCGATCGTGCGTGAAGGCGCTAAGTCCGTCGCCGCCGGCATGAACCCGATGGATCTGAAGCGCGGCGTCGACCTCGCCGTCACCGCGGTCGTGAAAGACATCGAGAAGCGCGCCAAGCCGGTCGCGTCCTCGGCCGAAGTCGCCCAGGTCGGCACCATTTCCGCCAACGGCGACCAGACCATCGGCAAGATGATCGCGCAGGCGATGCAGAAGGTCGGCAACGAGGGCGTCATCACCGTCGAGGAAGCCAAGGCGCTCGACACCGAAGTCGAGATCGTCGAGGGCATGCAGTTCGACCGCGGCTATCTCTCTCCCTATTTCATCACCAACGCCGAAAAGATGGTGGCGGAGATGGAAGATGCCTATGTCCTTCTGCACGAGAAGAAGCTGTCCGGGCTGCAGGCGATGCTGCCGCTGCTGGAAGCCGTCGTGCAATCAGGCAAGCCGCTGGTGATCATCGCCGAGGATGTGGAGGGCGAAGCGCTCGCCACTTTGGTGGTGAATCGTCTGCGCGGCGGCCTGAAGGTCGCCGCCGTCAAGGCGCCCGGCTTCGGCGACCGCCGCAAGGCCATGCTGGAAGACATCGCGATCCTGACCGGCGGCCAGTTGATCTCCGACGATCTCGGCATGAAGCTGGAAAGCGTCACGCTCAACATGCTGGGCCGCGCCAAGAAGGTGATCATCGAGAAGGAAAAGACCACCGTCGTCCACGGCGCCGGCAAGAAGAAAGACATCGAAGACCGCGTCAACCAGATCAAGGCGCAGATCGAGGAAACCACCTCCGACTATGACAAGGAGAAGCTGCAGGAGCGCCTGGCGAAGCTCGCCGGCGGCGTCGCGGTGATCCGGGTCGGCGGCGCCACCGAGATCGAGGTCAAGGAGAAGAAGGATCGCGTCGAGGACGCGCTTAACGCCACCCGCGCCGCGGTCGAGGAAGGCATCGTTCCCGGCGGCGGCACGGCCCTGCTGCGCGCCAAGAAGGCGATCGGCCGTCTGCACAATGAGAATTCCGACATCCAGGCCGGGATGAATATCGTGCTCAAGGCTCTGGAAGCGCCGATCCGCCAGATCGCGGAGAATGCCGGCGTCGAAGGCTCGATCGTGGTCGGCAAGATTCTTGAGAACAAGTCGGAGACCTTCGGCTTCGACGCCCAGAACGAGGAGTATGTCGATCTGGTGCAGAAGGGCATTATCGATCCCGCCAAGGTGGTGCGCTGCGCCTTGCAGGACGCCGCTTCGGTCGCGGGCCTGCTCATCACCACCGAAGCCATGGTCGCGGAACTGCCGAAAGAGCCGGCACCGGCCATGCCGGGCGGCGGCGGCGGCATGGGTGGAATGGGCGGCATGGGTTTCTGAGCTTTCAGAACCGCCGGAAAGAAAAAGGCCCCGGATTTTTCGGGGCCTTTTGTTTTAGGCGGAGCGCGCGGCCGCTATTGCCGAAAGCCCCTGGATTCGTTTGAAAAACGTGGCTGCAGCGTCGCGTTTCATGTGAAACAATTCCTATCACGATTCCGCCCGTGCGCGCAAAACCGCGTTTGTCATGCTCACAGAAACCCGCTTGCTCGCGCGCGAGCATGGTGTTGCTCGGCGGTGAGCCGGGATCTCGCGCCCGTCGTCTACGAAGATGTGTTCCAGCATCCGGGACGTGCAAATTGCGGATCCGTTGCGCGCGAAAATCCACGTCGCCTTGCCCGCATCGGCGGTCGAGGCGTGCCTCAAGCAAACGGGTTGCTGTCAGTTCGACGTCGGCCGATAGCGCAAGGGCGCAGGCCCCACCAGCACCAGCAACTGGCCTTCCCAGCGCCAGGCGGTCACTTGCGTCAGCTTGACGAGCAGGTCTTCGTCCATTTTCAGCCGCTCCGGCGGGCATTGATTGTCGCGCATCGCGGTCGGCACGATGGTGATGCTGCTGTCGACTATGACCGCCTGGCCCGTGCCGCTCACGCACCACAGATCGATCTCGACCGCGCCCTTCTCGGAAATCTGCAATCCGGGCACCCGCTTGGATCCGCGTACGGGATCGGCATCGAAGCGCAGTTCCTTGTCGAACGGAAACGGACCGGCGGCAACGGCCTGCCCGACCGCCATACCCAGAAAGACGATCCCGAAGATCACACTGACGCGGCGCAAAAATGCCCCGGAGGCGACAGACAGATGGCGGCGCTCAAACATCTTTCCTGGCACTCCGTTGCGCGGCATACAGCGATCCACGATGGCAAGAACGGCGATGGGCCCTTATACTGGCCCATGGGGTAGGGTCATGAAAAGACTTGCATTTCTATTCGTTTTTCTGTGCACGTCCATATCCACAGGCTGGGCGCAGGACCGCCTGCGGGTGGTCACCACATCGGCCGATCTGCGCAGCCTGGTGAAGGCCGTCGGTGCCGAGCGCGTCATCGTGTCCAGCCTGGTGCCGCCCGGCGAGCGGGTGGAGAATTATCAACCCCGCCTGCAGGACGTCGCGATCCTGAAAGGCGCGCGCGCGGTCGTGCGGGCCGGCTCCGGCATCGACCCCTGGTTCGACAAGCTGCTCACCCGCGCCGCACAGAAGAACGGACGCACCGGCATCGAACGCGGAGAAGGCGGCCATATCGACGCCTCGATCGCGATCGCCAACGATCCGCGTGGCGTGGCCGCGGGCTTCGCGCAAACGCGGCGCGCCTCCCGCGGTAGCCCCAATCTGCATTACTGGCTCGACCCGAAAACGGCCGAGCCGATCACCGCGGAAATCCTGAAGATCTTTTCCGCGCTCGATCCCGTCAACCGGCAATATTACGAAAACAACCGCCGTGCGTTCCTGGAGCGGCTGAACGCCAAGCTCGCCGAATGGACATCGCGGCTCGCGCCGCTGCGCGGCGAGCCGATCGTGGCGTTCTGGGACGACTGGGACTATTTCGCCGACCGTTTCGGGCTCAACATCGTGGAGTTCATCGTGCTGCGCGACCGGGCGCATCCCAAGCGCTGGCACATGCGCGACGTGACCAACCTGATGAAGGACAAGAAGATCAAGCTGATCATCAGCGAAGCGGGCCAGCCGGAGCGGCACGTGAACCGTATCGCCAAGCAGACCGGCGCCAGGGTGGTGGAGCTTGCCGGCTCGGTCGGCATGCTGCCGAACACCGACGATTACATCTCGCTGTTCGACGCCAACGTGCATGCGCTGGTGACGGCGCACGAGAAGAAGTAGCGCCGCAAGCACCTTGTCCGGGTTGACTCAAGACTCGGGATAAGCGCAGGCGCTGCAAGCGCGGTGCCGACGCGAAGCCAAATTCAAGCCGGCCGGTATTCGGCATAAAGATGCTTCGAAAGCAACCAATGGGCGTGGGATTACCTTTCGATATATTGGTCCGAACGGAGCTACCAATATGGATTTTTTGAGGTTCTACGCGCTTGTCATCCGGGAAGCCTCCCGGCACTCTCTTGGAGCCACTCAGGGCATTTTATTCCTGTTGCTTATCCTAGCCGGTGCCGTTGCGTCTCAAAATCCTGCAACTAAGCCCATGGTCGAATCATTGGACCTTGGAGGGTGGAAGGTTGCTGCGATTATATTTGTGAGCATCATCGCTATTCGTCTCGTGCTTGCCCCGTATTGGCTGTGGAGGACAGCGCAAAGCCGAAGTGTCATGGCTCCTGAGCGGTCCATAGACTACAAATTGGTTGTGACTGCGATCACCAACCGGAAAGATATAAGAGCGAAAGCAATCCAGATAATTTTTGTCTTGCACAACGGTTCGTATTTTCATTCGCTCCGATACGAAGTTGAAGAAGTGTATGCAGAGGTCGATGGGAATACGGTCGAAGGAGAAATTGTTTGGGCGAACAAGGGTGAAATCATTCCCCCTGCGGCAAAATACAACTTCGACTACCCATGGATTCATTTAAAGTCACGAAAATGGATAAAACCAGGAACCGAAGGTCACGTTAGAATTGTCTATAAATATGGAACGGCGGGGCAGCCATTCAGTCGGCGCGTGACATACGCTTCGCCAATCGTCATTGAAAAAAGCTATATCCGGTCCAATCCGACAGAGAATAGAGATGAGGCTCTCTAGATATCTAGTCTGATAGTCTCATTTTAAGCAGGCACGTGAGTGGTCTTACAGCGTAATGCCACAAAGCGTACTGGCCTGTCCCCAAATTTGCCGACGGGGACTGGCTTGCTAGTTTAATCTCTCAAGGTAGTTGAAGCGGCGAAGACCAGAAAATATTTCGGCGGGCGCATCCCAATAGTCTCTATCAATCGGTGCCTCGGGGAAAGTGAAATCGAGCGTCATGTCACCAGAAGAAGCCATCTTCAAGCCATAGCGCGATGTGATAATTATCCGATAGATGCCCTTGAAAACATCCCGGTAGTGAAAAGTGAGACGGGTATAGGCAGCGACCTTACCTTCACGGATACTAGCGAACTGACCCGCTCTGATGTCGTCAATAAATAGAGTGGCTTTTTGCGAGTCACCGGCTCCCAGCATTCCAGGGATATCGACTTGGCCAGATGCCATGAACGTATCCGGCAGGGATGAGTTGATAGTGAATTCGTATTCTGCACTAAGAATGTGAATCGGGGATTTTCCGAGATTCTCAATCTGAAATCCTACAACGATCCCCTTTTCTGCAACTATGGCTGACCAGTTTTTCGTTCCGAGATAGCCTCGCTCACTGATCACATAGGATTGTTGAGCGGTGTCGGCGGATTGTTTGGCGGCATTGGCACTTTTTTCCGCAACAGTTTCCGCACGCTGCAGCAGAATTATCTGAATCGCAGCCGTTATACAGAGCGCAATGGTTGCGATCATCAGCCAAAAAGTGAAGATCGAAATTGCATCAGGAAAGAGAAAGCTCAGGAACCCGCGCGGCGCGCGATAATTCTCATGATAATTTTTACCACCGATTTCTGTGTGTTCTATTTGTTGCTTTATCCCGGGAGCTGAGTAATACGCGGCGCCGGCTAGTGAAAGAAAGAAAACCAACCCAGAAACTACTGCGGCGACAAAGAGCGGCTTAGCCATAGTTTGCCCCCTAGACATCCCTCATTTTGATTGTCCCCGCGCTGGTTAAAGCAAGCAAGCTTGAAAAGCTGGATAGCGCAAATATCAGCGGTTGCTTGCCCTATCAGAGTGGGCTTCAAACACCTTGTGGATTGGCTAAAGTACTTTTAGCGCGAAGATTTCACGAAATCGCGCTTGTCACCTATAGACCGCACTGATCATTAATTCTCCGAACGCGCCAATTTTGTCTCGCACACGGTCGGCGCAGCGAGCTAAGCGCGGCGCCAGCGCAATCGTCCGCGTTGGCGTGCCGAACTGCCACCGACCCCCACCCGGCGCTAACGCGCCGACCTCCCCTTTCAGGGGGAGGTCGCCCGCGTGCCCATCACTTCCCTTACCGCCCGTTCCGCCTGATCGATCGCGGTATGCGCATAAGCGTGCCAGTCGGCATCCGAATTGGCGATGGCGACGCGACCCATCGGCTTGCGCGCCTCCTTCGCGGTCGCTTCGTGATCGCCGTCATCGAACAGCGAATTCACGCCGTAGGAATAGCCGTGCGACCAGCGGTTCACCGTGATCGCGGCAATATCGCGGCCGCTTGAGAAACCGCCCGGCCCCAGCATGCGATCGAGATCGCCGCGGATGCGCGTTTCGAAATCGGCAAAGGTCATCTCCAGCAATTGCATGCGGCCGAGCCGGAACTGGTCGCGCGCCTCCATGCCGGGATTGGATTCGTTCGGCACATGCACCATGTGCAGGCACATCGGCTCCGACGGCTTGCGCGGATGTTTGTAGCCGCCGAGGCTGACGGGGTAATCGAGCTTGACGCGGCAGTGAAACGACATCGGCGCGGAGATTTCGTGCACGCCGAGTTTTGCAAAGGCCTGCCAGTCGCGCAGCAGCACCTTGGTATAGACCAGCGGCGCCTTGACGTTGCGCGAGAGCGCATTGCGCTGGGCTTCCGGCAATTCCGTCATCATGTAGGGGATCGCCATGTTGAAGCAGGCGAGGATGGCGTGCCGCGCCTGCACGCGATGCGGCTTGCCGTTGCGGAGATAGACCAGATCGACCGCGCTGCCGCTGTTCTTCACATTGATGCAGGTGCTGTCGAGGCGGACACGCACCTTCCGGTCGGGCCGGTCGAGGCGGTCATACCTGAAGCGCGCCAGCACGATGTCGTCCATCGTCCTGCCCGGCGCGACGCCCGGAATCAATGCGCGCACCAGAAGCCGCGCCAGCGACGCATTGCCGTCTGGGAAGTGATAGATATAGGGCTCCTCGCGCTCGGGGCTTGCCTCCTCCGGGAGACCAAGACCGGCAAAGCCGGGCAAGCCCATCTCGCGCGCGAACGAGGCCGGGATCATGTCGCTGGCCAGCGCGGTGAAATCGAGACTGCGGCCGTGGAAGCAGTTGGCGACCTGCTCGCTGCAGCCGCAGACCTTCATCAGGTAATCGCGGTAACTGGTCTTCTCCAGAAGCGCGAGCTTCTCCTCATGTGACTTGCCCGCCAGCGGGTCATTTTTTGCATCGTATAGCGCCAGCAGTTTCGCCTTGTCCGCGTCCGGCAGCGGAAAGCCCGCGACGAATTCGGCCAGCGGCTTGGCATTCAGCAGATCGGGCGTCAGCTCGTCGGCCACCATGCTGGCGGGATCGCCGGTAACCAGCACGTCGCGGCCAAACGACTCCTTCGGAAAGAACACGCCGCGCGACAGCCCGAGCGAGGGATAGAGCTTGCGCTCGAAGGCGGTCTCGAAGCGGGCGATATCGACGCCGAGGTCCTTCAGCAATCCTTTCGCCACCTCGCTGTAGAGCGCCTTGGGCGATTGCAGGGATTCGCTGCCGCCATAGCTCAGCAGCAGGCGGCGATTGAAGGTGAACTCGTTGCGCTTGGCGTGGCCGCCGAAATCGTCGTGGTTGTCGAGGATGAGGATGCGGGCCTGCGGATTGCGCTTGCGGTAGAAATATGCCGCCGACAGCCCGCTGATGCCGCCGCCGACCACCACCAGATCGTAGCGCTCTTCGACAGACAGGGCGTCGAAAGCGGGGATTTCGCCGTCCCGCAGCTTGTGGGCGGCCTCGAACGAGCCGTCGTGATGGCCGCGCATCCCGGTCAGGGCCGGCGGATAGCGGCCGGGCGCCGCCGCGAGCTGCGCAGCGGGCGTCAGGCCGGCGGCAACGGTCAAGGCCATGCCGTTGAAGAAATCGCGACGCGTGATGTGGGGCATTCGAATCTTTCCGCAGTCTGTCCCCCTCCCCCCGCGAGCGACGCGCGCGGTGGGGGGCTAGGGGTGGGGGCCGTTTCGATGCGTGTGACTGTATCGCCCCCACCCCCAACCCCTCCCCGCCATTCGCTTACGCGAATGGGTGGAGGTGAGCGCGCCGAGTCTGCGGCGCGTCTGTGCCTCGAATGCAGAATCCTATCATTCGCAACACGAATGCGCGATTAGCCCGCTACCACCCGATCGCCTTCGGCAGCCAGGTGGCGAGGCCGGGAAAGAAGAACACCAGCGCCAGCGCCAGAATCTGCATGAGCACGAACGGGATCACCCCGCGATACATGTCGCCGGTGGTGACCTCGGGCGGGGCGACTCCGCGCAGAAAGAACAGCGCCCAGCCGAAGGGCGGCGTCAGGAACGAGGTCTGCAGGTTCACACAGATCAGCGCCGCCAGCCACACCATGTCCACATTGGCCTGCAGGAAGACCGGCAGGAACAAGGGCACGGCGATGTAGGAAATCTCGATCCATTCGATGAAGAAGCCGAGGATGAAGATGATCAGCATCAGGAACCAGATATCGGCATTGATGCCGCCGGGCAGGAAGGCGAAGAGATCGTGAACGATCTTCTCGCCCTGCAACCCGCGGAAGGCGAGCGCGAAAGCCTGGGCGCAGATCAGGATGAACATCATCATCGCGGTGATCTTGGTGGTGGCCTGCGCGGTCTCGCGCAACACGCTCCAGCTCAGCCGGCGGCCGAGCGCCGCCACCACGATCGAGCCGAGCGCGCCCATGGAGGCGGCTTCCGACGGCGCCGCGATTCCGGCGATGATCGAGCCCAGAACCGCGCCGACCAAGCCGACCGGCGGCGCGACGACCTTGAACAGCTTGATCATCAATTCGCGCTTCGAAACAAGGTCGCGTTCCTCCTGCGTGAACGCGGGCACCATGTCCGGCCGCAACATCCCGAGAACAAGGATGTAGGTGACATAGATGCCAGAGAGCATCAGGCCCGGAATCATCGCGGCGGCGAACAGCGTGCCGACCGACTCGTTCAGGATATCGGCGAGCAGGATCAGGATCAGGCTGGGCGGGATGATCTGCCCGAGCGTGCCGGAGGCGCAGATCACCCCGCAGGCCAGGCCCTTGTCGTAGCCCCGGCGCAGCATCCCCGGCAACGTGAGCAGGCCGAGCGTGACCACGGTCGCGCCGACAATGCCGGTGGTGGCGCCGAGCAGCACGCCGACCATCACGATGCCGATCCCGAGGCCGCCACGCAGCGAACCGGCAAGATGGCCGATCACCTCCATCAGGTCTTCGGCCAGCTTGGATTTCTCCAGCATCATGCCCATGAAGACGAAGAGCGGGATGGCCAGCAAAGTGGAATTGGTGACCACGCCGAAAATGCGGCTGGGCAGCAGGTTGAACAGCAGGCTGCCGAAGCCGAGATAGCCGAAGAAAAGACCGGCCGTGGCCAGCGTGAGCCCGACCGGAATGCCGGCCAGCAGCAGCACGAAAAACGACGCCAGCATCAGAATGGCGAGAATCTCAAGCGAAGGCATCAGGCTCTCCGCATCGCAAAATAGCTTTTGATCGCCTGCGAGAACGATTGCAGGAACAGCACCGCGAAGCCGATCGGGATCAGCGATTTGACGATGTAGCGATAGTCGATGCCGCCGGGATTGGCGGTGCCCTCGCCGATCGACCAGGACTGGTAGACATAAGGGATGGAGAGCCAGATCACGATCACGCAGAACGCCATCGACAGGAAGTCGGCAAGGAGATCGATGGCGTGTTTGGTGCGCGGCTTGAACGACGCATAGAGCACGTCGACGCGCACATGCTCGCCGTGCAGCAGCGCGTAGGACATGCCGAACAGACAGATGGGAATGAAGATGTGCCATTCCAGTTCCTGCGCCCAGATGAAGCCGAGCGAGAAGCCGTAACGGAACAGGACATTGGCGCCCATCACCAGCGCCAGGCCGAGCGCCAGCCAGGACGTCATGCGGCCGACGAAATCGACGAAGGTGTCGATTCCGCCGGCCAGTTTCTCGGAAGAAGTCAAATCAGGCCTTCCGGATCTTGCTGTGGTAGACGGCTTCGCTCAAATCCGCCCAGGCATCGTATTTCACCTTGTAGGCCATGTAGGAGTCATGGACCTTCTTGGTGACGGGATCCTTCGCCACGGCCTCCGCCAGAATCTTGTCGGTGGCGACCTTCAGCGCTTTCACCACCGAATCCGGGAGCGGCTGCGCGATGACGCCCTGGTTCTTCACCAGATCTTCCATCGCCTCCGCGTTGTTCTTCTGGCACCAGGCCTCGCTGATCGTGTTGCAGGCCGCGCAGGCATTCTCGACGATCGCCTTGAGATCCGGCGGCAGGCTGGCCCATTTCGCCTTGTTGATGGTGAGTTCGCTGGCGGTCGCCATCTCATGCCAGCCGGTCGTGTAGTAATATTTCGCGACCTTCTGCAAACCGAGCTGCCGGTCGAGATAGGGACCGACGAATTCGGCGGCGTCGATCACGCCGCGTTCCAGCGAGGGAAAGATTTCACCGGGCGCGATCAGGCGCGAATCGACCCCGAGTTCCTTGTAGACGCGTCCGGCGAGACCCGGGATGCGCATCTTGATGCCCTGCAGGTCTTCGGGCTTTTCGATTGGCTTGCGGAACCAGCCGGTCATCTGCACGCCGGTATTGCCGCACACGAACGGCACGAGATTGAAGCGGTCATAGACCTCGCGCCACAGCTCGAGACCGCCGCCGTCATACATCCAGCCGTTGAAGCCCTGGAAGTTAAGGCCGAACGGCACCGCGGTGAAATACTGCGCGGCAAAGCTCTTGCCGGTCCAGAAATACGAATTGGCGTAGTTCATCTCGACCGTGCCGGAGGAGACGGCGTCGAATCCCTCCGCCGCCGGGATCAGTTCGCCGGCGCCGTAGAACTGGATCTTGATGCGGCCGCCCGACATCTCCTCGATGCGCTTGGCGAGGTCCTTCGCGCTGCCCGGGCCGGTCGAATAGAAGGCGGCATTCGGCCCGTAGAAGCTCGTCATCTTCCAGTTGAACGTGGTCTGGGCTCGCACCACCGCCGGAGCCGCGACCGTTGCAGCCGCGCCAGCCAGCGCCATTTTGGTGAATTCGCGACGTCGCATGAACGCTCTCCCGCTTACAGGTTGAAACCCATGTGGAAGCAAAGAACGGGCCAGCGCATGGAAACTCAGCCGGCTCGCGTATTGTCACGTCTCGCGAAAAATATGATTTTTCGTGCCCACATCTTAGGCAGGACTGCGGGCGAACTGCAATCTGTCTCGGCGATTCCGTGAAACTGATTTGCTGGAATAATGCCGCATGCACGGTGTTTTCACGCTGCGAAAAAAGGGAGGATGCGATGGATCAGCGGATCATCAATATCTACGACCGGTTCACCCACGGCGAGCTGAACCGCCGCGACTTTCTCGCGCGCCTGAAGGATCTTGCCGGCTCCACTGCCGCAGCGGCGGCCCTGCTGCCGCTGTTGCAAAACGATTATGCTCGCGCAGCGATTGTATCCGCCGACGATGCGCGGCTGGCGATCGATCGCACCGGTTATGAGTCACCGAAGGGACCCATCAACGGCTATCTCGCTCGCCTGAAGGCCAAGGGCCGGCGGCCGGTGGTGCTGGTGATCCACGAAAATCGCGGTCTCAATCCGCATCTGGAGGACATCGCGCGCCGTTTCGCGCTCGAGGGCTTTCTCGCCTACGCGGTCGACCTGCTGTCGCTGGTCGGCGGCACGCCCGCAAGCGAAGACCAGGCGCGCGAACTGCATGGCAAGATGAACCAGGACGACGCCGTCGCGGCGCTCGTCGCCGCCGTGCCGTTCCTGAAGACACATCCGGAATCGAGCGGCAAGGTCGGCGCGGTCGGCTTCTGTTTTGGCGGATTGATGGTGAACCGGCTGGCGGCCGCAAGCCCGGCGCTCGATGCCGGCGTGGCCTATTACGGACGGCAGGTTCCGGCCGAACAGGTGCCCCAGATCAAGGCGGCGCTGCTGCTGCATTACGCCGAGAACGACGACGGCGTGAATGCCGGCATCCCGGCTCATGAAACCGCGCTGAAAGCCAGCGGCAAGACTTTCGCGATCTACCGCTATCCCGGCACCCAGCACGCCTTCAACAACGACACCGGTGCCGCCCGCTACAACAAGGCGGCCGCCGATCTGGCCTGGGCGCGCACCCTGTCGTTCTTCCGGGAATATCTCGGGCCGACGCCGCGCTCGTGAACGGTCAGCGGCGCTGGGAATAATTCTCGCCGAAGCGCACCGTTTGAATGAAATCGTAAAGCAGCAGCGACATCACGCTGATCATGATGATGATCAGCGGCAATGCCGGAACCCAGATCACCATGATGCCAAGGAACGTGCCCACCATCACGATGGCGATCAGTCCCGTGATCAAGTTCAACAGCATGACGCCGCTCCCGTTATCTCGGCCGGATGGCAGTTTTCAGCCGCCGCCCGCCTCGTCGTTCAGTGTTGTGACAAGCCAGCGCGCGGTGCGCAAGAGCCGGGCGTCGTTGCCACGGCGCCCCACAAGCTGGACTCCCAGCGGAAGGCCGGCTTCCGACGTCAGCAGCGGCAGCGTGATCGCCGGCACGCCCAGATAGGTCCAGATCGTGCAGAAAACCGGGTTGCCGGTGGTTTCGATCCCCGGCGCCGGGCCGGGCGCCGCGGGCGTGAGGATCGCGTCATATTCGTCGAAAATGGAATCCAGCCCGGCATTGAATGACGGAATGCCGGCCAGGGCCGCGCAATAATCCGTCGCCAGATGGGCGCGCCCGCGCTCGATCAGCTGGCGCAGCTGACTGCTGAGCTTGTCGCCGCCCTGTTCGTAGTCCCGGCGCAGATTATGCGCCATCTCGACTTCCATGATGGTGCGGTGCAGCTCGATGACCCTGTCGAAGCTCGGCCCAAGCTCGACATCGCTCGCCGCCTCGCCCAATGCCTGAACCAGTTCGTCGAAGGCCTCGCGGGTCACCGGTTCGGCCTGGTCCCAGACCGGCGAGCGCACGAATGCAAAACGCGGCGGCAAGGGCGGCTCGCTGGCGGCGACCGAGAATAATGGCGGGCGCGCGGTCGGACGGGTATCCGGATCTTCCTTGTCGAAGCCCGCCAGCACCTCGGCCAGCAGCGCCACATCTTCCACGCTGCGCGCAAAAACGCCGACATGGTCGAGCGCACGCGACAATTCGAGCGCCCCGCTGCGCGGAATCAGTCCATGGCTGGGCTTGTAGCCGACCACGCCGCAAAAGGCCGCCGGCCGGATCACCGACCCGTTGGTCTGCGAACCGATCGCGCCCGGCACCATCATGGCCGCCACCGCCGCCGCCGAGCCGCTCGACGAGCCGCCCGGCGTGCGCGTGGTATCGCGCGGATTGCGGGTCTTGCCCGGATGGAAATAGGCGTATTCGGTGGTCACGGTCTTGCCCATGATCACCGCGCCCGCGGCGCGCAGTCTCGCCACCGCCGCCGCATCCTGACGCGGCGTGCGCCCGGACCAGAGCGGCGACCCAAACTCCGTCGGCATATCGCCGGTATCAAAAATATCCTTGATGCCGACCGGCACACCATGCAGCGGCCCGAGCGCCCTGCCATGCTGCCGATGATCGTCAGCCATCTGGGCCTGCATCATCGCATGATCGCGATCCAGGAAGGTCCAGGCCCCGACGTGGGAATCGACCTCCGCGATCCGGGCGAGGCAGTCCGCGACCAGTTCGGCGGAGGTGATGCGCCCCTCGCGGATATCGGCAGCGGCCTCGCTCAGGCCAAGCGCACACAGACTCATTCGCACCAGTCCCCGGCTGAGAAAGGCGCGCAGGTCATCGCGGTGTATAGAGGTAGTCCGGGAGCCACAACGCAATGCCCGGGAAGATATAGACCAGCGCCATGACCGCAAACACCATGAACACGAACGGCAATGATCCGCTGAAAATGTCGGTCAGTTTCACATGCGGCGGCGCGACGCCCTTGAGATAGAACGCGGCCATCGCGACCGGCGGCGTGTTGAACGCGGTCTGCGTGTTGAGCGCCACCAGGATGCCGAAGAAGATCGGATTGACATTGAAGTCATCCAGCAGCGGCAGGAAGATCGGCACGAAGATGATGATGATCTCGGTCCATTCCAGCGGCCAGCCGAGCAGGAAGATGATGAATTGCGTGAGCAGCAGGAATCCCGTGGTCGACAGATTGAGCGACAGGAAGAACTGCTCGACGACCGATTGCCCGCCCAGCACCGCGAACACCGCCGAGAATGTCCACGAGCCGATGAACAGGTAACATACCATCGCCGTCGCGCGCGCGGTCAGATAGACCGAATCCCTGAGCATGGTGTAGTTGAGCGCCTTGTAGGCGGCGGCCAGCACGATGCTCGCCAGCGCGCCGGCGCCGGCGGCTTCCGACGGCGTGGCGAGGCCGAACAGGATCGCCCCCAGAACCGAGACGATCAGCAAGGCCAGCGGAAGGAACGACGTCGCCAGCGCCCAAAGAACCTCGCGAGTGGGGACATTGGTCTCCTCCGGCGGCAGCTTCGGGCATAGCGCCGGATTGAGCATCGCCCGCACTATCACGTAGAGCACATACGAACCGGCCAGCATGAAACCGGGAATGAAGGCCGCAGCGTACAGTTTGACCGCCGACACGCCGGCGGTTGCAGCATAGACGATCAGCAGAATGCTCGGCGGAATCAGGATGCCGAGGCAACCGCCGGCGCAGACCACGCCTGCCGACAGTTTGACGTCATACCCGGCCCGCAGCATGACCGGAAATGCGAGCAGTCCCATCAGCGTGACCACCGCGCCGACAATGCCGGTCGCTGTCGCGAACATCGCGCAGGTCAACAATGTCGCCACGGCCAGCGAGCCGGGAACGTTCTTCATCGATATCTGCAGCGAATGAAACAGCCGGTCGAGGATATTGGCGCGCTCGACGAGATACCCCATGAACAGAAATAGCGGCACCGCCACCAGCACGTCGCTCGACATCACCTCGAACGCCTTCTGCACCAGTAGCGTGAATACGCGGTTCTGAACGATGTCCTGGCCGGGCGTGAAATACGCGTAATAGCCGAATCCGACGCCCATCGCGATCAGCGTGAAGGCGATTGGAAATCCCAGCATGATGATGAAGATGAACAATCCCAGCATCAACATGCCGACCTGCGGGTCAGTCATATCAAGTCCCCCTCAACGACCCGCTTGCGGCTGTTGGCCCTGCTCGGCGGCGTGAATTCGCTGCTCTTGGAGTATCAGGCTTTCCGTTTCCTCGACGTCATGCAGGCGCTGCGGCCAGGCGCCGAGGCGAATGCAGAGGATGCAGCGGATGATCTCGGCGATTCCCTGCAACAGCAAGAGGACGCCGGTGACCGGCACCAGCGCCTTCAGCGGAAAGACCGGAACACCGGCGGGACTGAAAATGCTGACCTCGCGGAAACGGACCGACATCGCGGCATAGTTCCAGCCGGAATAGATCAGCGCCGCCACGGCCGGCAGGAAGAAGATGATGTAGAGGGTGATATCCATCATCGCCTGCGTCCGCGGCTTCCACAGACGATAGAGCACGTCGCCGCGCACATGCCCGTTCCGCGACAGGGTGTAGGCGCCCGCCATCAGGAACATCGCGCCGTAGTTGATGTAGCTGAAATCGAACGCCCAGGTCGTCGGGGCACGGAACAAGTAGCGGACCAGCACTTCATAGCTGACGCCGAGCGTCAGCACGAGAATCAGCCATCCGAATGCCTTGCCCACCCACGCGCTGAGCGAGTCGATGAAGAACAGAAACCGGTCCATGTGCGAAGAGTCCGTGACTGCCAATCTGACCTGACGCCGCCGACGCCTGATCCCGCCCCGAAGCGGGTCGGGCGGTGCATTCGCACCGCCCTACCCATTATCTACGGGCGCATGCGCCCCTCAATCAACAATCAGAGCTTCATCGTGCCCGGGAAGTGATGATTGTAGGCGCCCTTGTAGTCGGTCGAGTTCATCATGTTGTAGAACACGACGCGCCGGACCCACGCCTTCTGCGAGTCCATGACCTTCTTCATGAAGGCGTCCTTGCCGAGCGTATCGATCAGCCCGTCCCAGGCCTTGATCTGCGCATCGAACACGCTCTGCGGCGTGCGGATGACGGAGACCTTGTCCTTTTCGATCAGCTCCTGGAGATCCTTCGAGTACTGGTCCATCGCCTTCCACTCGCTGGCGGAGGACGCCGCCTCGGCGGCATATTGCAGGATCGCCTGGTGCTCCTTGGGCAGGGCGTCGAACTTCGTCCTGGTGATCATGATCTCGAAATACTCGGTCGCCTGATGGTGGCTGCCCAGCATGTAGTTCTTGGCGACGTTCGCCGAACCGAAGCGACGGTCCGAGGTCGGGTTGTTGAACTCGAAGGCGTCGATCACGCCGCGTTCCATCGCCGGCACGATTTCGCCGCCCGGAAGCTGCGCGACGGACGTCCCCATGGCCTGGAACAGATCGGCCGCCAGACCGACGGTGCGGTACTTGAGGCCTTTCAGATCGTTGGCGTTGGTGACGGGCTTCTTGAACCAGCCGAGCGGCTGGGTCGGCATCGGCATGGAAAAGAAGCTCTTGACGTTGAGCTTCATGATCTGGGTCTGAAGCTCTTCGAAGAGTTCCTTGCCGCCGCCATTGTGAATCCAGCCGAGACCTTCATTGGCGTTGAAGCCGAAGACCGGGCCGGTGCCGAACAGCGAGGCCGCCTTGTGCTTGCCGTACCAGTACACGGTCACGGTGTGAGCCATGTCGATCTGGCCGCCGTGCACGCCGTCCAGCACCTGGAACGGATGGACCACCGCGCCGCCATGCAGAAGGTCGATCTTGAGCCGCCCCCCGGCCATGGAATTGACGCGCTCAACATATTGCTGAGCCATTTCGGTGAAAATGTCCGTGGCAGGCCACGAGGTCTGCAGCTTCAGCGTGGCGGTCTGCGCGCGCGAGACCTGCGGCATGGCAATGGTGGCCGCACCGGTGGCACCGGCCGCCAGCAGGAATTTACGACGAGTTGTATTGGTCTTCTCAGACTTTGTGGTCATGGAGGTCCTCCCTAGCGACCTGTTTTTTGAACGGCACTTGAGTGCGCTTTTCGTTATTAACCGCCGGACGTATATCGTATTCCAGCGATCCCATCACAGTTTGGACGGGTTGCCGGCATTCCACAAGCCTTGAACGTCGTCTGCAGACGGTGGCGGTGATTTTTTGATGCGTTTTTCCGATGATTTTTCAGCCCTCTGCTGTCCCCGCCGGGTCCGGCGGCGGTGGAACCGCTCCTTCGCCAATATCCGTCTTTCGTCTAATGCCGGCTCTGGCCACAGGAGAGCGCCGTGAAGGGGCTATCTGTTCTACTTGCAACCATCTGGCGGCTCGCCCTTCCCTATTTCCGCTCCGAGGACCGCTGGCCGGGCCGGCTGCTGCTGGCCTCGGTCATCCTCATCGAACTGGCCATCGTCGCGATCAACGTGCTGATCAATCGGTGGAACGCCCGATTCTACAACGCCCTGCAGGATCGCAACTGGGACACGTTCATCAGCGAATTGCTGTTCTTCTGCATGCTGGCCGCCGCCTATATCGTGCTCGCCGTCTACCAGCTCTATCTCAATCAATGGCTGCAAATCCGCTGGCGGCGCTGGATGACCAAGCGCTATCTCGACCGCTGGCTGAGCCGCTCAAACCACTACCGCATGCAGTTGCTGGGCGACGCCGCCGACAATCCCGACCAGCGCATCGCCGAGGATGTCAACCAGTTCATCGAGCGCACGCTCTATGTCGGCGTCCGGGTGCTCGGCGCCGTGGTCACGCTGCTGTCGTTCGTGGCCATTCTCTGGTCGCTGTCCGCGTCGGCGCCGCTGACCATCAGCGGCGTGGTCTGGGCGATCCCCGGCTATCTGGTCTGGGCCGCGCTGATCTACGCTCTCGCCGGCACGGTGCTGACGCATCTGATCGGCTGGCCGCTGGCGCAACTGAATTTCCAGCAGCAGCGCTATGAGGCCGACTTCCGCTTCAATCTGGTGCGGGTGCGGGAAAACTCCGAACAGATCGCGCTGCTGCGCGGTGAGGACGCCGAAACCGGCCGCCTGCTCGACCGGTTCGGCCGCGTGGTCGGCAACTGGATGCAGATCATGTCGCGGCTGAAGAAGCTGACCTTCCTGACCGCCGGCTATTCGCAGATCTCGGTCATCTTTCCGTATGTCGTGGTCAGCCCGGCCTATTTTTCCGGCGCGATGCAGCTCGGCGGCCTGATGCAGACGGCGAGCGCCTTCAACAGCGTGCAGACCTCGCTGTCGGTGTTCATCGACGTGTACCGGCAACTGGCGGAATGGACGGCCGTGGTCGAACGGCTGGCGGGATTTGACCGCGCCATCGACCAGACCCGCCGCGTCGCCGAATCCTCGTCAGTCACGGTCACGCAGGACGGGGGCAAAGACCAGGTCGTCATCGCGAATCTCGATCTTCAGCGTCCCGACGGAAAATCGCTGATCGCAGCCGATGACGTCGCCTTCGCGGACGGCCATCACACCCTGCTCACCGGCCCCTCGGGCGCGGGCAAGTCCACCTTGTTCCGCGCCATCGGCGGGTTGTGGCCCTTTGGCAGCGGCCAGATCCGCATCCCCGAGGACGCGCGCGTGATGATCCTGCCGCAGCGGCCCTATTTTCCGGTCGGCCCGCTCGCCGCCGCGATCGCCTACCCGGCCGAGCCGGATGCCTTCGCCCCTGCCCGGCTCGCCGAGGTTCTCCGCAGCGTGGGCCTGCCGGCGCTCATCGCCCGGCTGGACGAGGACGCGCACTGGAATCGCATTCTCTCGCTCGGCGAGCAGCAGCGGCTGGGCGTCGCCCGCGCGCTGCTGCAGCAGCCGGACTTCCTGTTCCTCGACGAGGCGACGGCCTCGCTGGACGAGGCGTCGGAAGCCGCGCTCTACAAGCTGCTGCAGGAGCAGTTGGCAGACACGACAATCATTTCCATCGGCCATCGCTCGACGCTGGCGGCGTTTCACCGGCGCCGGCTGGTTCTTTCGCCGGAGCAGGACCGGCACCGGCTGGGCGAGGTGACCGATCCGGCCAAAGCGTGAAGGCCTGCGACCAGCTTTCTTCCGGCCAGGAACCGCGCCGCGCCGCATTGTGCCAGAGCCAGGCGAAAGCCAGCAGCAGCAGCGCTCCCGCCGTCACCGGAACGAAGAAAAAGCTCCACGGCATGTCGCCGAGCACGATCAGCAGCGGATTGATTCCGGCGGGCGGATGGAAGGTCCGCGTCAGATGCATTGCGGCGATCGCCACGCCGACCGAGAAAGCCGCCACGTAAGGGCCGGGACCGGCTGCCTTCAGCAGCAGCAATCCGACCAGCGCCGACACCAGATGCCCGCCGACCAAGGCGCGCGGTTGCGCCGGCCTGGCATCGGGCGAGCCCATCACCAGGACGGTCGAGGTGGCAAAGGGGATCGAGGCCAGCGGAAAGGCCAGCTGCGCCGACAGCGCTTCCATGATGGCGATGGCAATGGCGCCGCCCAGGGCGCCGGCGGCGATGGCGAACCAGTCTGTCCGTTCTTGCATCATGTGCTTCCGATCTCTCGGAACCGTCTGTGCAACAGCAATGCCAAGCCCGGCCATCGCAAAAAGAAACAGGCGGCAGTCCTGCAACTGCCGCCCGTCCGGTGCGTCGTACTTGGAGTCTGGTGACCGAGTTTACTTGAGCGCGTTCAAAGTGGTGTCGAACTTGCCGGAGACGATGAACCTGTCGCCGCACCACTTGTTGGACGGATTGCCGATGGCCGACACCAGGAAGGCGGTGCAATCGGCGGCGTCCTGATCGGTGCCGTGATAGCGCAGATCGAGGGTCAGAGCCTTGTAGGTGAATGCGGCGCCGATGTTGTAGTAGGTGTAGCTCGGATCGACGTAGCCGGCCGCGACATACGGGGCATCTTCGATGAACCAGTGACCGAGTTCACCCGAGAAGTACAGACCGAGGTCGCCCGACTTCCACGGGGTCACCCACTTGAAGACGCCAGACAGGTAGAATGCATCTGCATCTCCCCGGATGCCGGTGCCCGCCAGAGCGATCGTGTTGAAGGTCTCGCTGTAATTCAGCAGATCGGGCGTATAGAAGAGATTGGCGCCGACGGAGAGATCGGGCGTGATCTGGTAACCGACCTTGGCGTAGATTTCCCAGAAATCGCTGTCGTTGGTGAAGCCGTTCCAGAGCTCTTTCGGGTAGTAGTAATAGATCGCGCCGAGATCGAGCGAGAGCGCGCCCCAGGTGTTGCGCCAGCCGCCGTAGAGATCGATTTCGGCCGACGGATCGGTGAAGCCGTAGCCTCCGCCGCTCGGCCAGTTGATGCCATAGCCTGCGATGCCGGCATACCAGGTGCCGTACGAACCGATGTTGTACTGGCCTTCGATATAGGCGCCGGCGGACGCACCGTTATTCGACTGCGATACGCCACGGAAATTGTAATCGGACATGATGACGCCGCCGAAGGCGACATCCCAAGGCGACACGACGACGGGAGCAGCCGCCTTGTAAACAGGCTTGGAGATATCGGCGGCGAGCGCCGGACCGGCGGACACGGCGAGAGCAAACATCGCCGGCATTACAAACTTCTTCATGGCTAGCCCCTTCATTCTTGACGCCCTCGGTGGGAGAAACTCGGCGGACCGTTTGCAACCAGTTGCGCGGAGCCCCGAAACGCCACCCCCTGCCTCATTGCAGTTGCAGGCATCACACCTATCGCGCGTGGAGCCGACAACGCGAAAAAATCGGCATCTGCTGCCTTTTTGAGCGAATCCGCTCCAAATCGGCCTAAATCCACATATTGCTGTCACAATCCCTTAACGTGTTGCGCGAAAGTCACGCCGCGGGATCACACAAGAAAGCCCGGTAAAATGGGGATGAATCGCGTGATCGCGCGCCGGCATCCGGACCTGCGCGTCGCCCGCTTTTTTTGGGCTGGCCGGCGAATCAGCCGCGTGGGGATCCGGGCCGGGCGTCTGACTCCTCGGCGCCGCATCGGATTTGAAGCTGCCGGACGCCGCCGGGACGGTCCGTCCCGGATGTCCAGACGCTACTTGATCTTCTGATAGGCCGGGATGGTGAGGAAGTCGGCGAACTTCTTCGACAGCGACAATTCGCTGAACAGCCTGATCGCTTCCGGGAAGCGCCCGCTCGCATACGCCTTGGCGCCGATTTCCCTTTTCACCCGCTTCATTTCCTCTTTCAGCGCCTTCCTGAAGAACGCCGGCGTCACCTTCTGGCCGTTGTCGAGCGTGGCGCCGTATCTCAGCCATTGCCAGATCTGCGCGCGCGAGATCTCGGCGGTGGCGGCGTCCTCCATCAGATTGTAGATCGGCACCGCGCCGCGCCCGCCCAGCCAGGCCGCGATATACTGCACGCCGACGCGGATGTTGAGGCGGAAGCCGGCCTCGGTCTTCGCGCCGTCGTGCAATTGCAGCAGCGCGTCGCGGGTGACATCGACATCCTCGCGCAGCTTGTCGAGCTGGTTCGGCTGCGGCATCAGCCGGTCGAACACCTCCTTCGCCACCGGCACCAGGGCCGGATGCGCGACCCAGGTGCCGTCATGGCCTTCGCGCACTTCGCGCTCCTTGTCGGCGCGCACTTTCGCGAACGCTTCCCTGTTGGCCTTCTCGTCGTTCTTGACCGGAATCTGCGCGGCCATGCCGCCCATGGCGAACGCGCCGCGGCGATGGCAGGTCTTGACCAGCAGGGCGGCATAGGCGCCGAGAAACGCCTGGCCCATCACCACCTGGCTGCGGTCGGGAAGAATATAGTTCTTGTTCTTCGCGAATTTCTTCACGAACGAGAAGATGTAATCCCAGCGGCCGGCATTGAGGCCGGTGATGTGGTCGCGCATCTCCCACAGGATCTCGTCCATCTCGAAAGCCGCCGGCAGCGTCTCGATCAGCACCGTCGCCTTGATCGTGCCTTGCGGAAGGCCGAGCTTCTGCTGCGCATAGACGAACACATCGTTCCACAACCGCGCTTCCTGATGCGTCTCCAGCTTGGGCAGATAGAAATACGGCGCGGTGCCGGCGGCGCGCAACGCGGCGTGATTGTGGAAGATGTAAAGCCCGAAATCGAACAGGGCGCCCGCGATGGGCTTGCCGTCGACGCTCAGGTGTTCCTCGAGCAGATGCCAGCCGCGCGGACGCGGCAGCATCACGGCGAGTTTGCCGCCGAGCCTGTAAGCCTTGCCGGTGTCCGGGTCGGTGAAGTCGAGCGTGCCGTCCCAGCGATCCTTCAGATTGAGCTGGCCTTCGAGATTGTTGTCCCAGGTCGGGGAATTGGCGTCCTCGAAATCGGCGAGATAGACGTTGGCGCCGGAATTGAGCGCGTTGATCACCATCTTGCGGTCGACCGGACCGGTGATCTCGACGCGGCGGTCCAGCAGATCGGCCGGGATCGGCGCGATCTTCCATTGCCCGTCGCGCACCCATTTGGTCTCGGGCAGGAAATCCGGCAATTCGCCGGCATCGAAACGCTTCTGCCGTTCGGCGCGGGCGGCCATCAGCTGCTTGCGCCGGGATTCGAAATTGCGATGCAGGTCGGCGAGGAGGGCGAGCGCCGGCGGAGTCAGGATCTCGTCGTAACGCGGCTTCAGCGGCGCCTTGATCTGCACGCCGCGCACGCCGGACGGCGGCTTGGCTGCTCCTGCGCCCACGATCTTGCGGGCCACCCGTTTCAGCGTGCCCAGCAACCCGGCCGGCTTGCGGGCGGGCGCTTTCGCCCGGCGCGCGGAGGCGCGGACCGCGCCTTTCGGCACGGTCCTGCGCTTCGCAGATTTGGATTTCTTCGCCTTGGTGGAGCGGCCGGATGTCGTCGCCTTGGCCCGGCGTTTGGCCGTGCGGGCTCGCGTCGTCCGGCCAGCTTTCGCGCGTCGCGCCGGCTTTTTGGCCACTCGTTATCTGTTCCCGTCGTTGTCGCCGCCGCCGGACCCGAAAGGCCGGAAGCCGCTGCCGAATGTCGATCCAAATCCCGATCCGAAAACGCCGCTCGCGGGCGCGGCCGGCGCGGGAGCCGGTGCCGGGGCGGGCGCGGGTTTCGGCGCCGCCTTGGCTTTCGGCTTGCTCGCCTTGCGCTTCACGGACTTTTTCGCTGACTTTTTCGCAGGCTTTTTCTTGGCGGCTTTCTTCGCGGTTTTTTTCTTGGACGTCTTTTTCGCGGATTTTTTCTTGCGGGCGACGACCATTTTCTTCGCCTTCTTGCCCTTTGTCTTTTTCGCCTTCTTGGACTTCTTCGCTTTCTTCGCCATGACCAACCTCCAGAATGAATACACTACGACGATGTCATCACTGTAAAACGGCCAACCCGGATGTTTGCCTCTCGCCGGCCGCCGCATCCCGACCGCTGTTCTTGCGGTCGGCCTCCCCTAGTCCGGCAGGCTTCGGACCTCCCGTCGCCCAATCCAGCAACTCGACCGGATGCACCACCGGAATGGCCGTGCCGGTCGCGATCTGGGTCATGCATCCGATATTGCCGGCCGCGATCACGTCGGGTGCGAGCTGCTCGATCCGTGCAATCTTACGATCCCGCAATCGCAACGCAATGTCTGCGTGAACGATATTGTAGGTGCCGGCCGAACCGCAGCACAAATGACCTTCCGGCACATCCTTGACCGTGAAGCCCATTTTGGACAGCAAGTCCTTCGGCTGGCGGACGATCCGCTGTCCGTGCTGCAGCGAACAGGCCGCATGATAGGCAACCACCAGGCCCTTGCGCGCGGGCTCGGCGAGCGGCAGCGTCGCCAGATATTCACAGATGTCGCGGGCGAGACCCGACACCCGCGCCGCCTTGGCGGCATAGGCGCCGTCGGTGCGCAGCATGAACCCGTAATCCTTCACCGTGGTGCCGCAGCCCGACGCATTGATCACGATGGCGTCGAGCCCCCCGCCCTCGATCTCGGCCGTCCAGGCATCGACATTGGCCCGCGCCCGGGCATGCGCCTCGTCCTCGCGGCCCATGTGATGGACCAGCGACCCGCAGCAGCCCTCGCCCTGCGGGATCACCACCTCGATGCCGTGCCGGGTCAGAATTCGCACGGTGGCCGCGTTGATTGCGGGATCCAGAACATCGTTGGCGCAGCCCGACAGGAGTGCGACGCGGCCCCTGCGCGGCCCCTCGGGCGCGAACACGCGCGCGGCGCCGAGCTGCGAGCGCCGCGGCCGCCGCGACAGCCGCAGCATGGCCGCCACAGGTCCCAGTCCGAGGGCGCCGAAGACAGGCGCCAGCGGCCTGGCCAGCCAGCCCAGAAACAGCGCGCCGCGGAAGAGCGCGGGGTTCGGCAGCAAGGTGGCCAGCAGCCCGCGCAGCAGGCGGTCCGGCAGCGGCCGCCGGTAGGTCTTTTCGACATGGGCGCGGGCGTGATCGACCAGATGCATGTAATGCACGCCGGAGGGACAGGTGGTCATGCAGGCGAGGCACGACAGGCAGCGGTCGACATGCTTGACCACGTCGGCCGTCGCCGGACGCTCGTTCTCCAGCATGTCCTTGATCAGATAGATGCGCCCGCGCGGGGAATCGAGTTCGTCGCCGAGCAGCACATAGGTCGGACAGGTGGCGGTGCAGAAGCCGCAATGCACGCAGGCGCGCAGGATCTTGTTGGATTCGGCGATATCGGGATCGGCGAGCTGGGCGAGCGTGAAATGAGTCTGCATGCTACACGCCCGCCCACATGCGGCCCGGATTGAGAATGCCCCTGGGATCGAAGCTCTCTTTCACCCGTTTGGTGAGCGCCGCCACGCCGTTGTCCTGCGGCTCGAACACATCGACGGCTGCGCGCATGGCGGCCGGCGCCCGGATCAGGGTCGCGTGCCCACCCAGGATCGCGACGGCATCGCGCAATTGCAGCGCGCCGGCATCCTCCGCCTGCGGCATCCCGATCCAGATCAGGCCGCCGGCCCAGTCATAGAACATCTGCGCGCCGGTCGAGACCATCTCGCCCAGTTCGAAACCGCGCGCGGGCGGAACCGACAGGCGCCAGAGTGCGCGGTCGGCCTCCAGGCCATGCCCGAACGGCGCCGCGTCGCGGATGTCGCGCCACAGCCTGCGGGACGCGGTTTCATCGAGCGTCTCGACCTGTCCATGGCGTTTCATCATGGCGGCGAGCACGCTCTTGCGATGTGCGATGGAGGGACCGACGCCCTCGAGGCGGAGCACGGTGGCCGCCTGGCCTTGCGCTTTCAGACCCTCGAAATGCATGACGAGATGCGCCGGCAGATGCGCCGCGCCCGACACCTCGCAGGAGGAGCCCATGGCTTCCGCCATCGCCACGCAGGCCTGCCGGTCATCGAGACCCAATACCATCACGCTGACCTCGCTCTCGGCGCGCGGCAGCGTCTTGATGGTGACGTCGGTCATCACCGCCAGCGTGCCGAACGAGCCGGCGAGCAATTTGCATAGGTCGTAGCCGGTGACGTTCTTCACCACCCGCCCGCCCGACTTGAAGGTCTCGCCGCGGCCGGACACCGCGGAAAAACCCAGGAAATGATCGCGCGCGGCGCCGGCCTTGATGCGGCGCGGGCCCGCGAGATTGGCCGCCAGCACGCCGCCGATGGTGCCGCGACCGGAGGGCAGGCCGAGCATGGGTCCGTAATCGAGCGGCTCGAAGGCCAGTTCCTGGCCCTTGTCCGCCACCAGTTTTTCGATCTCGGCGATCGGCGTGCCGGCGCGCGCCGACAGCACCAGTTCCTCCGGCTCATACAGCGTGACGCCGGACAGCGCCGACAGATCGAGCGTCAGATCGGTCTGGCTCGGGCGGCCGAGCAGGCGCTTGGAGCCCTGCCCGACCACGTCGAGACGCTTGCCCTCGGCCAGGGCCCAGACCACGGCATTTTCGACGTCCCTGGCGTCACGCGGTTTCAACACATCCGGCATGGAGGGACTTCACCCAATCGGGCGGTCGTCGGCAATGACTTTTCCATCATTGGCGAGGCTGCCGGGTAACACCAGCGTCACCGCGCCCTTGAGCTTGGTGACCGATTGCAACGTCGCCGCCACCGCCTCGGCGAGCCCGTCCGGCGATGACGCGCATTCCGCCTGCAGCGTCATGGCGTCCTGCTCGCCCGCGCGCGCGATCACGAGCCGCAGCCGGCCGAGTTCGGGATGGCGCTTGCCCACCTCGGCGATCTGCTCGGGCCGCACGAACATGCCTTTCACCTTGGCGGTCTGGTCGGCGCGGCCCATCCAGCCCCTGATCCGCATGTTGGTGCGCCCGCAGGGCGAGCGGCCGGGCATGATGGCCGAGAGATCGCCGGTGGCGAGCCGGATCATCGGATAATCCGGACTGAACGACGTGACCACGATTTCGCCGACGTCGCCGTCGGGCACCGGATCGCCGGTGCCGGGGCGCACGATCTCGACGATCAGATGCTCGTTCACGACCAATCCCTCGCGCGCCGGCGTCTCGTAGGCGATCACGCCGGTCTCGGCGATGGCGTAGCATTGCAGCACCTCGACGCCGCGATCCGACAATTCCTTGCGCAGCGACGGCGGAAACGCCGCGCCCGACACAAGCCCGCGCTTGAGCGAGGAGACGTCCTTGCCGGAGGCCTGCGCGGCATCGAGCAGGACTTTCAGAAAGTCCGGCGTGCCGACATAGCCGTCGGGCCTGAGATGCGCGATCGCCTCCACCTGCTGCTCGCTATTGCCGGTGCCGCCGGGAATGACCGCGCAGCCGAGCGCGCGCGAGCCGGCCTCGAACATCCAGGCGCCCGGCGTCAGATGATAGGAAAAGCAGTTGTGCACGATCTGGCCCTTGCGGAAGCCGGCCGCGAACATCGCGCGCGCGACGCCGGCGAAATCGTCCTCATGGCCTTCCGGCTCGAAGATCGGACCCGGCGACATCAAGAGCCGCTCCATCTCGCCCGGGGGCGTGACATTGAAGCCGCCGAAGGGTGGCGCCTCCTTTTGCAGGGCGACGAGATCGGATTTGCGCAGAATCGGGAGCTTCGCGAGCGCGGCGCGGCTCGTCACCGATTTCGGATCGATGCCCGCAAGCTGGTGCTTCCAGCCGGACGCGCGCAACGCGCGCTCCAGCACATTCGGCAGGCCGGCGAACTCATCTTGCTCGCGCTGCGCGGGATCGCGGGTTTCGAGAGAGTCGTAGTGGTCTTGAGGCATGTACTCACATCCAACACACCGTCATGGCCGAGCTTGTCCCGGCCATCCACGTCTCGTCAGTCAGCAAAAAAGACGTGGATGCCCGGCACAAGGCCGGGCATGACGAAACTAAATTCACGCCAGCCACCGCTTGCGCCGCTTGTAATGCTTGCCCTCGCGGAACGACTTGCGCTTGCCCTCGGCGATGCCGAGATAGAATTCCTTCACGTCCTCGTTCTCGGCCAGCGACCTGGCGTCGCCGTCCATGACCACGCGGCCATTCTCCAGGATGTAGCCGTAGCGCGCGAATTTCAGCGCCATGTTGGTGTTCTGCTCGGCCAGCAGGAAGGACACGCCCTCCTTTTCGTTCAGGCTCTGCACGATGCCAAAGATCTCCTCCACGATCTGCGGCGCCAGCCCCATCGAGGGCTCGTCGAGCAGGATCATCTTGGGGCGCGCCATCATGGCGCGGCCGATCGCGCACATCTGCTGCTCGCCGCCCGAGGTGTAGCCGGCAACCGCGTCGCGGCGCTCCTTCAGGCGCGGGAAATAATCGTAAATCCGCTCGATATCGGCCTTGATCGCGGCCTTGCCGTCGCGGCGGGTGAAGGCGCCGGTCAGCAGGTTCTCCTCGACGGTGAGATGGCCGAAGCAGTGCCGGCCCTCCATGACCTGCACGCAGCCGCGCTTGACGAGCTGGTTGGGAGACAGGTTCTGCACCTCCTGGCCCTCGAACACGATCGCGCCCTTGGTGACCTCGCCGCGCTCGGAATGCAGCAGGTTGGAGATCGCCTTCAGCGTGGTGGTCTTGCCGGCGCCGTTGGCGCCGAGCAATGCCACGATCCCGCCCTTCGGCACGTCGAGCGAGACGCCCTTCAGCACCAGGATGACGTGATCGTAGATCACCTCGATATTGTTCACGGACAGGATGATGTCCGTGGCGCTCGAGGGAGTGGGATCTGATTGAGCAGCGATGGACATCGATCTCTCGGCTTGCTCCGTAACCCTCTCCCCTTGTGGGGAGAGGGTGGTTCGAGCCGGACAACAGTTCGGCTCGAACCGGGTGAGGGGTTAAGCGCCAAGATGCGAGGTCGAGACCCCCCACCCCGCGCTACCGCTTGCCCCCTCTCCCACAGGGGGAGAGGGCGCTGTTTTCACGTCGACTTGTCGCAAGGCTCCGTGCGCTTGGGCCAGGGCTGGTTCTTGGTCACATAGTCCTTGGCCGCGGCTTCCAGCAGCGGACGCACTTTCTCCTTCATGGGCACGATCCAGTCGGAGACCTTCACCCATTTGGTGCCGTCCCATTGCTGCATGTAGGCGGCATGATGGCCGTTGTGATCGGTGCAGGACACCGCCTCGATCGGCGCGCCGAACTCCGGCAGGCCGAGCTCCTTCCAGCGCGCCGCCGAAATCTTCAGCGACTCGAAGCCGCGCCGCACATCCTCGCCGGTCACGACCTTCTTGCCGGTGATCTTCTGCGCGTTGCGGATCGCTTCCGCGATCAGCACGGAATTGTAGACGCCGCGGTTGTAGAGATTTTCGCCGATCTTGTCCTTCGGGGTCTGGCTTTTGCCCTTGTCGACGACGGTCTTCACGATGTCCTGGATCGCGGGGTAGTTGGTTCCGACGCCGTTGAAGTTGAGCGTCAGATAGCCCTTGGCGTCGGCGCCCGCGGGCCTGGCGTCGTCGTCGCCGCCCGACCACCAGATGCCGATGAACTTGTCCATCGGATAGTTGATCTTGGCGGCTTCCTTCACGGCGGTCGGGTTCATCGCGCCCCAGCCCCACATGATCATCCAGTCCGGCCGGTCGCGCCGGACGTTGAGCCACAGCCCCGACTGGTTCTGCATCTCGGCCGGCGGCACGGGATATTTCTTCACCGTGAAGCCGTAATCCTTGGCGAACTGCTCGAGCAGCGGGATCGGCTCGAGGCCGTAGCCGCCGTCGAAATAGATATAGCCGATGGTCTTGCCCTTGAGCTTGTCGAGGCCGCCCTCCTTGCCGCCGATATAGCGGAACATCATCGACAGGCCGTCCCAATAGGTCGCAGGCGGATTGAAGATCCACGGGAACTCATTGCCGACCGCGGATGCGGACAACCCGTACGCCATCGACAGGATCGGGATCTTGTCGACCGCCGCCTTCGGGATGATCGCGAGCGTGATGCCGGTCGAATAGGGATTCACCACCACCGGCTTCTTGCTCTTCACCGCCTCATAGCACTCGACGCCCTTGGCGTTGTTGTAGCCGGTCTCGCATTCCTCGATGACCAGCTTGACGCCGCCGATGCCGCCATCGCGCTCGTTGAGCATGGCGAGATAGTCGTGCATGCCGTTGGCGATCGGGATGCCCGAGCCGGCGAACGGTCCGGTGCGGTAGGTCAGGAGCGGCACAAAAATGCTCTCCTGTGCTTCGGCTCTGGAAGCGAGGACGGACGCGCCCACAAGACTTCCCACAGCCGCGCCGAGAACGAGATATTTCAAGCGCATTGCGTTTCTCCCTTTTTGTCACCGGCGCTTGCGCACCGGCATTTCTTGTCGCCCCGTCGGGGCCTCCCCGCCTGAGAACGCCCCGGCCGGGGAATTGGGGCCAAGTGTGCACCCTCAATAGGGGAAAGGCCACACTCGCAATTTCTGTTTCGCGATCTGCCAGAGCCGCGCCAGACCGTGCGGCTCGACTATCAAAAAAAAGATGATCAACGCGCCCACGACCATAAACTGAAGATGCTCGACGGTGGCGGCGCGCACGGTGACGCCAAAAAATTCCGGCGCGGCCCGCAGCACGATCGGCAGCCCCCAGATCAGCATGGCGCCAAAGAACGATCCCATGATGCTTCCCAGACCGCCGATGATCACCATGAACAGGATCAGGAACGACTGGTTGATGTTGAAGCTCTCGGATTCCGCCGCGCCCAGCCAAAGGAAGGCGAGCATGGCGCCGGCGACGCCGCAGTAGAACGACGAGATCGCGAATGCGAGCAGCTTGGTGCGGTACAGGCGGATGCCGATCAGCTCGGCCGCGATGTCCATGTCGCGCACCGCCATCCAGGTGCGGCCGATGCGCCCGCGCACGATATTGGAGGCGACCCATGTCATCGCCACCACGATCGACAGGGCGACCAGATAGCGCGTCACCGAGGTCGCATTGGGGCCGGTCACCGGGATGCCGAAGGCCGTGCGCGTGGGCACCTCGATGGCGGCCGACACATTGTAGTTGTAGAGCCAGGGAATGCGGATGAAGCACCAGGACAGGAAGAACTGCGCCGCCAGCGTCGCAACGGCGAGATAGAACCCCTTGATCCGCAGCGACGGAAGGCCGAACACGCTGCCGACCGCGGCGGATGCGACGCCCGACACCACGATGAGCAGGACGATATTGGCGTCCGGAAAGATCGACGTCAGCTTGTAGCAGGCGAAGGCGCCCACCCCCATGAAGCCGCCGGTGCCGAGCGACAGCAGGCCGGTATATCCGGTCAGCAGGTTGAGGCCGATGGCGGCCAGCGACAGCACGAGAATCGGAATCAGGAAGGAATTGAGCAGGAAGTCGGACGCAAACAGCGGCACCACGACAAAAGCGATCAGCAGGATCGCGGCGATTCCGATGCGGTCCTGCAGGATCGGAAACAGCGCCTGATCGGCGGCGTAACTGGTCTTGTACTGGCCGGCTTCACGGTAAAACATCAGTCAGACCTCAGATCCGCTCGATGATCCGCTCGCCGAACAGGCCTTGCGGACGGAACAGCAGGAAGACGAGTGCGATGACATAGGCGAGCCAGCTCTCGATGCCGGAGCCGAGCAGCGGCCCCCAGTAGAATTCGCCGACCTTCTCGCCGACGCCGATGATGACGCCGCCGACAATGGCGCCGGGGATCGAGGTGAAGCCGCCCAGGATCAGCACCGGCAGCGCCTTCAGCGCGAGAATCTGCAGCGCGAAGGACACGTCGGACCGCGCGCCCCACATGATGCCGGTCGCCAGCGCCACGATGCCGGCGGTGAACCAGACGATCACCCAGATCTGCTCCAGCGAGATGCCGACCGACAACGCCGCCTTGTGACTGTCGGCGACCGCGCGCAGCGCACGGCCGATGCGGGTCTTCTGGAAGAAGACCGCCAGACCCGCGACCATGACGGAGGCGATGATGACCGCGGCGATGTCGATCTTCTGGAATGCGACGAAGCCGCCGAACGCCTTCCACTCATAGGACCCGCGCGGCAGATAAAGCGCGTCGGTGATCATGGTCTTGGGCTCGCCGCCGAAGATCACCTCCCCCAGCCCGATCAGGAAATAGGTGAGGCCGAAGGTTGCCATGAACAGGATGATGTCGGGCTGGTTCACCAATGGCCGCAACACCAGCCGTTCGATGCCGATGGCCAGCACCAGCATGACCACCACGGTCAGCGCCAGCGCGAGAAAGGCCGGCACGCCCTTGGCGTGCAGCCCGACCAGCGTGAGCGCGGCGAACACCATCATGATGCCCTGCGCGAAATTGAACACCCCGGACGCCTTGAAGATCAGCACGAAGCCGAGCGCGATCAGCGAATAGAGCACGCCGGCGACCAGCCCCTCCCACAGGGTCTGCACGAACAGATCAGGCGCCTGCCCCATCTGCAGGAACGGATCGATCAGGATCTTGTAGAGGATGTCCATGCGTCCCCTCAATGCGCCACGCCGAGATAGGCGTCGATCACGCCCTGATCCTTCTTCACCTCGTCGGGCGTGCCGTCCGCGATCTTGCGGCCGTATTCCAGCACGACCACCCGGTCGGACAGATCCATCACCACGCCCATGTCATGCTCGATCAGCGCGATGGTGGTGCCGAAATGCTGGTTTACGTCGAGCACGAAGCGCGACATGTCCTCCTTCTCTTCCAGATTCATGCCCGCCATCGGCTCGTCGAGCAGCAGGAGGTCGGGCTCCATCGCGAGCGCGCGCCCGAGTTCGACGCGCTTCTGCAGGCCGTAGGGCAGGCGGCCGACCGGGGTCTTGCGGATATGCTCGATATGCAGGAAATCGATGATCTCCTCGACCGCGCGGCGGTGCTCGACCTCCTCGCGCAGGGCCGGTCCGAAGCGCAGCATCTGCCAGAACAGGCCGCGATGCATCTTCAGCGTGCGGCCGGCCATGATGTTGTCGAGCGCGGTCATGCCGCGGAACAGCGCAACATTCTGGAAGGTGCGGGCGATGCCGCCGCGGGCAGCGTCATAGGGACGCATCTTGGAGCGGGTCTTGCCCTTGAAGCGGATGCGGCCCTGCTGCGGCGTGTAGAAGCCGTTGATGACGTTGAGCATCGAGGTCTTGCCGGCGCCATTGGGGCCGATGATGGCGCGGATCTCGCCCTTGCGGATGTCGAAGGAGACGTCGCGGATCGCCTTGATGCCGCCGAAGGACAGCGAGACGTCCTCGACGGCGAGCAGCACGTCGCCCGCGGCCACATCCTTTTCGCTGGGCGCCCTCATGCCGCCTGCTCCAAAACGGCGGCGGGGATCTTCTGCATGTCGCGGATTTTCACCCGGGCGGCGATCACGCCCTTGCGGCCGTCCTCGAACGTCACCTCGGTCGAGATGTCGGCTTCCGTGGAGCCGTCATAGAGCGCGTTGACCAGCGGCGCGTAACGCTCGGCGATGAAGCCGCGCCGCACCTTCTGGGTGCGCGTCAGTTCGCCGTCATCGGCGTCGAGCTCCTTGTGCAGGATCAGGAAGCGGCGGATCTGCGCGCCGGCCAGCACGCCCTCCTCGGCCAGCGAGCGGTTCACCTCCGCGACATGCTGCTCGATCATGTCATAGACGCGCGGATGGCCGGCCAGTTCCTGATAGGAACCATAGACCACGTTGTTGCGCTCCGCCCAGCTGCCGACCGCGACCAGATCGATATTGATCATGACGCAGACCATGTCGCGCTGATCGCCGTAAGCCACGGCTTCCTTGATGTTTGGATAGAATTTCAGCTTGTTCTCGATGTATTTCGGCGCGAACAGGGTGCCGTCCTTCAGCTTGCCGACATCCTTGGCGCGGTCGATGATTTTGAGATGCCCGGTCCTGGCATCGAAGAAACCGGCGTCGCCGCTCTTCACCCAGCCGTCCGGCGTCTTGGTTTCGGCGGTCTTTTCCGGGTCCTTGTAATAGCCCTGGAACACGCCGGGCGATCTGAACATCACCTCGCCGTTGTCGCCGACCTTCACTTCGACATCGATATTCGGCTTGCCCACGGTATCGGCATAGATCTCGCCGTCCGGCTGGGCGGTGATGTAGACCGAAGCCTCGGTCGAGCCATACAACTGCTTGAGGTTGATGCCGATCGAGCGGAAGAAGCGGAAGATTTCCGGACCGATCGCCTCGCCGGCGGTATAGGCGACGCGGATGCGCGACAGGCCATAGCGGTTCTTCAGCGGACCATAGACCAGTATTTCGCCGAGCGCGTAGACCAGGCGCGCATGCAGCGGCACCCGTTCGCCGTTCAGGATTTTCTCGCCCCATTTGCGGGCGAAGCCGATGAAATAGTGAAACACCCGCCGCTTCAGCTTGCCGGCGTCTTCCATCCGCACCATCGTCAGCGTGAGCAGATTCTCGTAGATGCGCGGCGGCGCGAAAGCATAGGTGGTGCCGATCTCGCGGCGGTCTTCCACCACCGTTTCTCCGGCTTCCGGGCAATTCACGCAGAAACCGGCGACGTAGGATTGCGCATAGGAGAAGATATGATCGCCGACCCAGGCCAGCGGCAGATAGGCGATCACCTCCTCGTTCTCGTCCAGATGATCGAACAGGTTTCCGTTGCGTGCGGAGATCAGCACATTGTCGTGCGAGAGCATGACCCCCTTGGGGCGGCCGGTGGTGCCGGACGTGTAGAGAATGATGGCGAGATCGCTGCCCTTGCCCTGCGCGACCATGTCGTCCCAGTTCTTCTGCGCCCAGATTTCCGACAGGACCTTGCGGCCCCTCTTCTGCACCTCGTCGATCGAGGTCAGCCGGGAATGATCGTAATCGCGCAACCCGCGCGTCTCGTCGTAAACGATATGCGTCAGCTTCGGGACGCGGTCGGAAATCGACAGCAGCTTGTCGACCTGTTCCTGGTCCTGCACGATTGCGACCGTGACCTCGGCATGTTCCAGCACATAGGCCATCTCGTCGGCGACCGAATCCGCGTAAAGCGGCACCGGCACGGCGCCGAGCGCCTGCGCCGCGCACATCGCCCAATAGAGCCGCGGCCGGTTGGCGCCGACAATGGCGAGCTTGTCGCCGCGCTTGAGCCCCAGTTCCTGAAGCCCGACCGATAAAGCGCGCACCTCGTCCAGAACCTGCATCCAGGTCCAGGTCTGCCAGATTCCGAGATCCTTGTGGCGCAAGGCCGGACGCGTCCCGCGCACGCGGGCATTATGAATCAGGAGCTTCGGAAACGTATCCGAGTCGGCAGCGGCTTTGATCGCCACAGCGCAGTCTCCTCCCGGTTTCCCCTGCGCGTTGATCGCGCTTGTCTTTCATTTTAGCCGATGACCGTCCGGTCATGGTGATCCCTGGCCCTAAGGTTTGCAATGAAACCTTGGTTTCGCAAGGGACGGCTTGACAGACAGAGGGGGGAATTGTTCGCTAGGGAGGGCGCAAATATTGCTCCCGGGAAACAGGGCCTCCTTCGCAGTTGCGGTAAGCCCTGCGGGCGGCGTTTCTTTTGCCAGCACATTTGCCGGCACATGGGCGTCACTCGCCGTAGCGGCTCAACGCCTCCAGGTTCAGGACGGTAATTCCGCCGCGGTCGAGCCGCAGCAGCTTTTCGTTCTCCAGCGTCTTGAGGCTCTGGTTCGCGACCTGACGCGACACACCCGACAGCGCGCCGATCTCCTCCTGCGAAATCTCGAGATGCAGGCCGGGATTCCGATACAGCACCGGGTTGAACAGCCAGGCGATATTGCGGGCCACACGCGCGGTCGAATCCAGCATCCGGTCGTATTCCACCAGCGCAATGAACTGCCCAAGCCGCTCGTTGAACTGGCGCACCAGATAGCGGTTGAAGGCGGCGCTGTTGTCGAACAGCCAGAAGAAGGTGGCGCGGTTCATATAGGCCATGGCGGTGTCGCGCAAAGCGACCAGGTCATATTGACGGGCTTCGTCCTTCAACAACGTGCCTTCACCGAACCAGCCGCCTTCGCGCAGGCCGGCGAGCGTCACTGCCTTGCCGGTTTTCGACACCGTGCCGAGCTTGATCAGACCGGCGGTGACACCGGTCCAGGAATCGAGACGGTCGCCGCGATGACAGATATAGGCGCCGCCGGAAAAGGATTTCTCGACAATTCCCTTGCGCGCCCGTTCGAACTCATCCTCGTTCAGGTCATGCGACCAGAATGCCACGCGCCGCAGATGGTCCGCAGAGATCACAGATGGTGTCCGCCCTGGTAAACCGTCGCCGGCTATTCCGCCGCTTTCAACAGCGGCGCCGCACCGGCCCGGAACTGTTCGAACAACGCGGCTTCGTCGGCCTTGGCCGCCTTCAGATGGCGCGCCTTGACGTGGCCGAAGCCGCGGATCTTTTCGGGAATAGCGGCGAGGCCAACCGCGACCGAATGATTTTCCGGCGTCAGGTTGTCCAGCACTTGGCCGAGCATCTTCTCATAATCGGCGATCAGCTGCCGTTCGGTGCGGCGCTCCGACGTATATCCGAACGGATCGAGCGGCGTGCCGCGCAGCCCCTTGAAGTGCTTGAGCACGCCGAAGGCCGTCAGCATCCAGGGTCCGAAACTCATCTTCTTCGGCTCGCCCGTGGTTCTGTCGGTCCGGGCGAGAAGCGGCGGCGCGAGGTGGAATTCGAAGCGCAGGCTGTCGCCTTCGAATGTGGATGTCACCTGCTGGCGGAAGGTGCCGTCGGTATAAAGCCGCGCGACCTCATATTCGTCCTTGTAGGCCATCAGCTTGAACAGATAGCGCGCCACGGCTTCAGCCAGCCCCTGCTTGCCGGGCGCTTTCAATCGCTCGGCTTCGCGAGCTTCTTCCACCCATTTGCGGTAGCGCGCCGCATATGGCGCATTCTGATAATCGGTGAGGAAAGCCACGCGGCGCTGCACGGTCTCGTCGAAGTTTTGCGACAGGCGGCGGTTGTCGTCCTGCGCCGAGGCCGGCGGCACCAGCTTTTCGACCACGGCGAGATCGAACGCGGCTCTCCGGCCCCAGCGGAAGGCGGCCTGGTTCATGGCCACCGCTTCGCCGTTCATCTCGATCGCCTTCTCGATCGCCTCCGCCGAAAGCGGCAAGGCGCCGATCTGATAGGCATAGCCGACCAGGAAAATATTGGCGGCAATGGAATTGCCGAGCAGCCCGACCGCCAGCCGTCCGGCATCGACGAAGCTGACATTCTCGCGCCCCGCCGCCCCCAGGATCGCGCGCTTCAGGCGTTCCATCGGCAGCGAGAAATCGGCGTTGCGGGTGAAATCCCCGGGCAGGAATTCGGCGAGATTGGCGATCACCCTGGTCGCACCATGCTTGACCGCCGCCAGCACCTTCTTGTTGCCGGCCACGACGATATCGCCGCCCAGCACGAGGTCGGCGCCGCCCGCCGCCATGCGGATGGCGTGGATTTCGTCCGGGTTGTTGGAAATGCGGATGTGGCTGTAGACCGCGCCGCCCTTCTGGGCGAGGCCGGCCATGTCGATGATGCCGACGCCCTTGCCTTCCAGATGCGCAGCCATGCCGAGCACGCCGCCGATGGTGACGATGCCGGTGCCGCCGACGCCGGTGACGATGATGCCGAAGGGCGCGCCGATCTGCGGCAGCCTCGGCACTGGCAGCACCGGCAGGTCCGCCGCTTCCGCAACCGCCTTCCCTCGCCGTGGCTTGGCCCCGTGAACCGTGACGAAGGACGGGCAAAAGCCCTTCACGCAGGAATAATCCTTGTTGCAGCTCGACTGGTCGATGGTGCGCTTGCGGCCCCATTCGGTCTCCAGCGGCTGCACCGAGACGCAATTCGATTTCACGCCGCAATCGCCGCAGCCTTCGCAGACCAGTTCGTTGATCAGCACACGCTTGTCGGGATCGGGGAAGGTGCCGCGCTTGCGGCGGCGGCGCTTCTCAGCGGCGCAGGTCTGGTCGTAGATCAGCACCGAGGTGCCGGGAATGGCGGCCAGGTCCTTCTGCACCTCGTTGAGATCGTCGCGGTGATGGAAGGTGATGCCGCGCGGCCATTCAATGCCGCTGGGATATTTGTCCGGCTCGTCGCTGACGACGGCGATGCGCTTGACGCCCTCGGCCGCGACCTGCTGCGCAATCTGCGGGACGGTGAGCGTGCCGTCGTGATGCTGGCCGCCGGTCATGGCAACGGCGTCGTTGTAGAGGATCTTGTAGGTGATGTTGACGCCGGAGGCGATGGCGGCGCGGATCGCCATGTAGCCGGAATGATTGTAGGTGCCGTCGCCGAGATTCTGGAACACGTGCTGGCGGCTGGAGAACGGCGCTTCGCCGATCCAGTTGGCGCCCTCGCCGCCCATATGGGTGTAGCCGAGAGTGGAACGGTCCATCCACTGCGCCATGTAATGGCAGCCGATGCCGGCATAGGCGCGCATGCCTTCGGGAACCACCGTCGAGGTATTGTGCGGACAGCCGGAGCAGAAATACGGAATGCGCGCTGCGACTTCCTGGATCTCGGCGAGCGCATGCTGCGCCTGTTTCAGGCGCGAGACCTTGGTGGCGATCGCGTCATTATTCCCGCGCGCCAATAAACGTTCCCCGATCGTGATCGCGACTTCATTGGGATCGAGCGCACCCTTGACCGGGAACAGCCAGTTGCCGCGTTCATCCTTCTTGCCGATGCAGACCGGCTGATTGGCGGTACCGTAAAGTTCCTCGCGCACCTGTACTTCCAGCAGCGAGCGCTTCTCCTCGACCACAATGATGAGATCGAGGCCGTCGGCGAACGCGATCAGTTCCTCGCGCGGAATCGGCCAGGGACAGCCGATCTTGAACAGGCGAAGTCCCAGATTGTTGCAGGCGACCTCGTCGATGCCGAGCTCGTCAAAGGCCTGGCGCACGTCCAGATAGGATTTGCCGGTGGTGATGATGCCGATCTTCGCATTGCGCCCGCCCGACGTGATCATCCTGTTGATCTTGTTGGCGCGGATGAAGGCGAGCATGGCGTCGCGCTTGTAATCGTAAAGCCGCGCCTCCTGCCCGAGGATCGTGTCCTGCAGCCGGATGTTGAGACCGCCGGGCGGCATCGCGAAATCGGTCGGCATCACGATGTTCACGCGGTCGAGCGCGCCGTCGACCACGGCGGTCGACTCCACCGTATCGTGCATGCATTTCAATGCCGCCCAGGTGCCGCAGAAACGCGACATGGCGAAACCGTAAAGCCCGTAATCGATGATCTCTTGCACACCGGCGGGGTTCAGGATCGGGATCATCACATCGACGAAGTGATATTCCGACTGATGCGCGGTGGTGGAAGATTCTGCGGTATGATCGTCACCCATCAGGGCGAGCACGCCGCCATGTTGCGACGTGCCGGCGAAATTGGCGTGGCGGAACACATCGCCGGTGCGGTCGACGCCCGGTCCCTTGCCGTACCAGACACCGAACACGCCATCGAACTTGCCTTCACCGCGCAGTTCCGCCTGCTGCGTACCCCAGAGGGCGGTGGCGGCAAGATCCTCGTTGATCCCGGCCTGGAACTTGATGTCGCTGGGCTCGAGGAATTTCCGCGCCCGGATGAATTGCTGGTCGAGGCCGCCAAGCGGAGAACCGCGATAGCCCGTGACGTAGCCAGCAGTGTTCAGCCCGGCGCGCCGGTCGCGCTCCTTCTGCATCAGGCAGAGCCGGATGATCGCCTGATAGCCGGTGACAAAAATCTGCCGCCGGCTCAGGTCGTATTTGTCATCCAGACTGACCTGCCGCAGGGTCATGCCTTGCTCTCCGGCTTCAGACATGTATCGAAACGAAAATGCCCATCTGTCTGATACTTTAGGCTGGTCCAAGTCTCATATGTAGTCTGATGTTAATGTGTCAGCAATGCTGACCGTTCAGGGCCGGGCCGGTCAATTTCCCGCGACGGGGTTTCCGGAGCAGGAAATTGCGAACCGGCAGGCCCAAACGACATTTGGCGCATTGCACACAAATTAACCGCGCAGCCCGACCGTCTGGCCGCCGTCGACGGCAATGGTTTCGCCCGCCATGAAGCGGCCGGCCTGCGAGACAAGGAGCAGCAGCGGACCGTCGAGATCGCCGTCCTGGCCAAACCGTTCCATCGGGATTTCCTTGCGGATCGTCTGCCCGCGCTCGCTCTCCAGGAACTCGCGGTTGATATCGGTGGTGAACCAGCCGGGCGCGAGACCGTTCACGCGAATCCCCTTGTTGGCCCATTCCATGCCAAGCGCCTTGGTGAGTTGCACCACGCCGGCCTTCGCCACCGCATAGGCGACCACGCCCTTCGACGCGTTGAAGCCGAGCACGGACGCGATATTGACGATCGCGCCCCTCCTGTTTGCCGCCAGCATGCGGCGCGCGGCTTCCTGCGACCAGAAGAAGACCGCATCGAGATCGATCGCCAGCACGTTCTTCCAGGTGTCCTCGGACAGATCGACGGCGCGGTCGGTATGCGCGATGCCGGCATTGTTGAGCAGGATGGTGACGGTGCCGAACGCCTTCTCGGCCGCATCATAGGCCCGCCGCATGGCGCCGCGGTCGAGCACATCGGCCTCGATCGCAATGGCCTGGCCCCCGGCCTTTTCGATTTTCTGTTTCAGATCGTTGAGCCGGTCGGCGCGGCGCGCCACCAGCGCGACCCTGGCGCCGTTGGCCGCCAGCACTTCGGCAAAACGCAGGCCGAGCCCGCTGGAGGCGCCGGTGACCAGAGCTACCTCGCCGGTGAGATCGAAAAGTGTGTCGGCTTTCATGACATCTCCTGCCCCATAAAGCGCAGGCCGCGGGCGGTTCGCAAGTCCGGAAGGGTCAGGCCGGGAACATCCGCTCATTGACCATGTAGCCGGCCAACAGCGCGAGACCGAACAGCAGGACAAACAAGGCGGCCGCCACCTCGAGGCCGCGCATGGCCAGCGTGCCGCTGCCGGGCTGCGACGACGCCAGCTTGCGCGCCCAGCCCTGTGCGCCGACGGTGATCGTGGCGATGACCGCGACGGTGATCGCGGTGCCCAGCCCCATGATGAAGGTCGCACCCACGCCGGCCCAGAAGATGCCCTGCGCCAGCGCGAAGACCAGCACCAGAATGGCGCCTGAACAGGGGCGCAAGCCGACGGCGACGATGGCGGTCAGGCCGCGCTTCCAGCCGCCGGGGCCGGCCAGATCCTTCGGCTCGGGTCCATGCGAATGGCCGCAGGACTCGTCGTGGGCATGATCGTGCCCGTGATGCGCATGGCCGTGATGGTGATGATGACCATGGGCATGGCCGTGCGCGTGCTGGAAATGCTCGTGCTCGGTCTGCAGACCGCGGAAATCCGCGATGGCCGCGCGGCCCTTCACCCAGAGCAGCCGCGCACCCAGGAGCGTGATCAGGGAATAGCTGATGATCTCGATGTAACGGACGATGTCCCCCATCACCCGCGCGGTCGCGCCCAGCAGGATCGCCACGACGCCGACCAGAGCCACCGCCACCAGCGCCTGCAGGAAGGCCGAAGCGAAGGACAGGATCACCCCACGCCGCCAGGTTTCGTCATTGGCGACCACGTAGGACGCGATCACCGCCTTGCCATGCCCGGGACCGGCGGCGTGGAAAATGCCGTACAGGAACGACAGTCCGAACAGGCCCCAGACCGCGGTGCCGTCGGCCTTGGCGGCCCGGATCGCACCCGACAGCGCGCGATAGAACTCCGCCTGCTTGGCAAGCAGCCAGCCGACAATCCCGTCGGAGGGAGCCGCCGGCGCCTGCGGACGCGGCACGCCGAAGGGTGACGATTGCGCAAGGGCGGCATCGCAGACCGCGACCGCGAGAACGGTCACTGCGGCACACAGCATGATGGCGCGCCAGGATGGCTCTCGCCGCAACCGACGCGTCATGGACATTTCACGGAAATCTTGTTGGCGAACTGGGTCCCGAACGGATTCTTCGGATCCATCTGGTTGAAGAAACTCTCGCCGAGATTTTTGGTCTGGGCGCTGCTGTCATTCGGTTTTGCCACCGAGAGCTTGCAGGCAGCCGGTGCGGCCACGAGTCTGATCGGCTCGCTCTCGGCCAGCTCGAAAGACACGAAATAAGCCGGATCGTAAATGTCCAGATTCATGTCCCGCATCCTGACCGGGGTCTTGACCGGCAAGGTGAAATTCAGGGTGAGAACCTGATCCTTGAAATCCAGCCAGTAATCCTTGGGATCGCCGAAGGCGATCTTCTCGCCGTTCAGTTTGCCTTGCGTGAAGAAATCGAATTCCTTCATCGAGGTGACATTCACCTCGGCGAGCGCGGCCAGTTCCTCGCGCGTGAACACGCCCTTCTGTTTCGATTCCAGCCCCTGCGTGGCGTAGGTCGAGAACATGTCGTCGAAGGTCCATGCGTGGCGGATGCCGGTCACCTTGCCCTCGGCGTCATAGACGATCTCGCTCTTGATGGTGACGAAGACATGCGGATGCGCGTCCGCGCCCGAGCTGAAGGCCAGGGTCAGGACCGCTGAGGCGAGGAGGGCCTTGAAGAGACGGGTCATGCGAACTGCCGCTGAATACAGGTGCCGCGAACGATATCACGGAGTGAGGCGGAAAGGAGGCGGACCCGTTTCACGTCTTTATGACATTATGACATTACACCCCGGCCACGCCGGAATCGGCGCGCGGGTCGTGGCCGCCCTCGAACGTCCCGTCGCGATGCAGGATGACCGCCCCGGCATGGCCCATGGTGTCGGAATGGCCTTCGTTAACGACCTCGACATCATGCCCGGCCGACATCAGCCGGTCGACCAGCCCGCCGTCGAACCGCGGCTCCATCCGCAGGTTGGTGTGGCTCGAGCCCCAGGTCCGGCCCAGCAGCCAGCGCGGCGCATCGAGCGCGGCGTCCAGTGGCTGGCGAAACAGAACATGGCGGGAAAACACCATGGCCTGGGTCTGCGGCTGGCCGTCGCCGCCCATGGTGCCATAGGCCATGACGCGCCCGTCCTTCAGCACCGCCAGCGCCGGATTGAGCGTGTGGAAGGGCAGGCGGCCGGGCTCAAGTGGATTTGCAGCGTTCTTGTCCAAGCTGAAGCTGGCGCCGCGATTCTGCATCAGCACGCCGGTCGCCGGCAGCACGCAGCCGGAGCCGAATTCCCAGTAGATCGACTGGATGTAGGACACGACGAGGCCCGAGGAATCGGCCGCGCCCATCCAGATGGTGTCACCCTTGCCCGCCGGAACAGGCCACGGGGAGGCGATCTTCCGGTCGATCAAGCGCGCTTCCCGGTCGAGCAGCGGAGATTCCAGGTATTTTTCCAGCGGCTCTTTCAGCCGGCCCGGATCGGTGACCACGCGGTCGCGAATCCGGAAAGCGCGCTTGGTGGATTCGACCAGGCCATGCACGAAATCGAAGCCTTCGGCCTCGGTCACGCGCAGCCGCTCGAACAGCGACAGGATGATGAGCGCAGCCAGGCCCTGCGTCGGCGGCGGTGTGTTGTAGAGCGTGCCGATCTCCAGTTTTGCCGACAGCGGTTCGGCGACATAGGCGCGATAGCGGTGGAGATCCTCGCGCGTGACCGGCGAGCCGATGCGCTCAAGGTCGGCGGCGATCTCGCGGCCGACATCGCCGCGATAAAAATCCTCGAGGCCGGCCTTGGCGAGATGATCCAGCGTGGCGGCGAACGCGGCCTGCTTCAGCGTCGTGTCCTGCTCCGGCGGCTTGCCGTCGACCAGGAATGCCGCGGCGAAACCCGGCACGTCTTTCAGCTCAGTGAGCTTGTCGGCGGTCAGCGCCGCCTGGCTGCGCGTGACCATGTAGCCCTCGCGCGCATACCGCATGGCCGGCGACAGCAGCACGTCGAGCGGCAGGCGGCCCTTGTGCGCCCTGGCGCCGTCGAGCGCCAGCATCCAGCCGCCGATCGCGCCGGGAACGGTGAGCGCGGCAAAGGGCCCGCGCGGCGGGATCGCCTCAAATCCGTGCTCGCGATAAAACGCCGGCGTCGCTTTCGCGCCGGCCGGGCCCGGCGCCATCAGCGCACGCACGCGGCCGGAGGACTCGCGCACCAGCCAGAAGCCGTCGCCGCCGACATGATTCATGTGCGGATAGACCGCGGCGATGGTCGCCGCCATCGCCACCATCGCCTCCAGCGCGTTGCCGCCTTCGGCCAGCACGTCGCGGCCGGCTTCGGCGGCGGCATGATGGGGCGCGGCACAAACGCCGCGGCGATGTCCGGCGGAGTGGAGGGGCATTCAGATATCCATCGTCATCCCGGGGCGCCTGCCGAAGGCAGGCGAGCCCGGAATCCATAACCACAGTCGTATAAGATGAAATCAGGTCAGTGCAAAACAACTCGTAGGGTGGGTTAGCGCCGCAGGCGCGTAACCCACCGGCTAAATCGAGATGGTGGGTTACGGCGCTTCGCGCCTAACCCACCCTACGAGCTACAAGCTGGAGAGGTTCACGCTTCTCCCGCCGACACGGCGTCGAGCAGGCCGCGCCGTTCCAGCAGCGCGTCCGGCGTCGGCATGCGCCCGCGGAAGGCGATATAGGCCGCCTCCGGGTCGCGCGAACCGCCGGCGGCATAGATATTGTCGCGCAGCTTTTGCGCGGTCGCCTGATCGAAGATGTCGCCCGCTTCCTCGAAGGCGCGGAAGGCGTCGGCGTCCAGCACTTCCGCCCACATATAGCTATAATAGGCCGCCGAATATCCGTCGCCGGAAAACACATGCTGGAAATGCGGCGAGCGGTGGCGCATCACGATTTCCTCCGGCATGCCGATGCGCGCGAGCGCGGCCTTCTCGAATTCCGGCACATCGAGACCGTCCGCCTTTTCCAACGAATGATAATCCAGATCGACCAGGGCCGACGACACATACTCCACGGTCGCGGCGCCCTGATTGAAGGTGCGCGACTTCAGCAGCCGCTCGAGCAGCGCCTCCGGGATCGGCTCGCCGGTGCGGTGATGCACGGCAAAACGGCGCAACACCTCCGGCCGCTCCAGCCAGTGCTCGTAAAGCTGCGAGGGCAGTTCGACGAAATCGCGCAGCACGCTGGTGCCGGAGATCGACGGATAGGTCACGTCCGACAGCAGCCCGTGCAGGCCATGGCCGAATTCATGGAACAGCGTGCGCGCATCGTCGAAGGAGAGCAGCGTCGGCTCGCCATCCGCCGCTTTGGAGAAATTCATCACATTGACGACCAGCGGCCGGATATTGCCGGACAACTTCTCCTGGTCGCGCAAGGTGGTCATCCAGGCGCCGGAATGTTTCGAGGTGCGGGCGAAATAATCGCCGAAGAACAGACCGACCAGGTGGCCGCCCTCGCCCGTCACCTCCCAGACCCGCACGTCGGGATGCCAGACCGGCACGTCCGTGCGCGGCCTGAAATTCAGGCCGAACAGGCGGTGCGCGGTGTCGAACGCCGCCTCGACGATCTTCTCAAGCTGCAGATAGGACTTGATCGTCTCTTCATCGACGTCGTGCAGCTTCTTGCGCAGCTTCTCGGCGTAATAGCGCCAGTCCCAGGGGGCGAGGCGGAAATTGCCGCCCTCTTCCTGCACCAGCTCCTGCAGAGCGTCGCGGTCGGCGAGCGCCCGGGCGCGGGCGCGCGGCCAGACTTCGCCGAGCAGGCCGCGCACCGCCGACGGCGTCCTGGCCATGGAATCGTCGAGCCGGTAATGCGCGAAGGTCGGATAGCCGAGCAGCTTCGCGCGCTCGGCCCGCAGCGCCACCATTTGGGCGATGATCGCCTTGTTGTCGGTCTTGCCGCCGGTGTCGCCGCGCGCGATCCAGGCCTTGAAGATCTTTTCGCGCAGATCGCGCCGGGCGGAAAATTGCAGGAACGGCTCCACGCTCGAACGCGAGAGCGTGATGACGTGCTTGCCGTCCATCCCACGCTCCTCCGCCGCCTCGCGCGCCGCCGCGATGAGGAAATCCGGCAGGCCCGCGAGATCGTCCTTGCCGTCCAGGATCAGGGTGTAGTCCTGCTCGTCGGTCAGTACGTTCTGGCCAAAGGCGGTGCCGAGTTCCGCCAGCCGCTCGCCGATATCCGCCAGCCGCGTCTTGGCGGCCGGTTCGAGATGGGCGCCGGCGCGCCGGAAGTCGGTGACATAGCGCTCCAGAACCCGCTCCTGCTCGGCCGAAAGCCCCATGCCCGCCCGGTTGCGCGCCACCGCCTCGATCCGCCGGAACAGCGGCTCGTTCAGGTCGATCCTGCTGTCATGGGCGGCGAGCTTCGGCGCCATCACGCGCTCGATCTTCATGATGGCGTCGCTGGTATGGGCGCCGGTGAGATTGAAGAAGACATCCGACACTCGGCCCAGCGTCCGCCCGCTGCGCTCCAGCGCCGCGATGGTGTTGTCGAAATCCGGCGCGGCGCCCTGGGCGACGATGGCGTCGATCTCCGCCAGATGCTCGGCCATGGCGTGATCGAAGGCCGGCTCGAAATGCTCGGGCCTGACCTCAGCAAAGGGCGGAACCTCGTCGGGGCCCGGCCATGGCTGGAGAAGCGGGTTGATCGCGGCGGCCTGGGTCATGCTGGAAATCCGGTGCGGGAGGAGGCAATTCCGCCTGAAATGGGGCCTTTGAGGCGGGAAATCCAGACTTGATCGGGCCCGCCGTTTCGACGACATTGCCGCCCGGCGAAGGAGACCTTCCGTGACCACGACGAGCAAACCGGCCCCGGGCCGCCGCATCAACTGGCTGAACGTGCTGACGGTGATCAGCGCGGCGATCCTGATCGGCGTCGAGGTCTTCGGCGCGGCCTTTGCCGGCGGCTGGGCGATCGCCAACCTGTTCCAGCTCGGCGAGCAGGTCGGTTTCATCCTGCAGGGCCTGTTCTTCCTGCTCGGCCTGTTCGTGATGGTGCAGTTCGTGCGCTACGCGAAGACGGTGGAGCCGTTCACCGCCGCCGACTGAGCCCGCCGCACACGCCGCTGTTCAAAAAGCGTTCATCTTCCGGTCAGAAATCCGTGTGCGGGCAAATCAGCGCTTGCACATGACGAATTTATTTCCTATTTGCACTTCGCCCAAATTCGCACGTGCCTGTGGACGTGTGTCAGTCGGTAGGTATCCGGACAAGAGGCCGGACAGCCGCCAAGGGGGAGCGAACCTCCTCCTTGCATGAGTGACTGGCAGCCGGAGGCGAAACCGGCATACCCCGCTCTCAACGGGGGACGCGTCTTAAAGCAACGACGGAGCGGGCTTTTTTGGTCTCTTCCGGCTGTCCAAAAGCCGGAGCGGTTACCGAAGAGGCTTGTCCATCATTGCCAGGTGTGCGGATCGGGTCCTCCCTTTCCAATCCAAGGCAGCATCGTCGGGTCGTGATCACCGACGCTCGTCGCGCCTCCATCGCGCGGAAGCGTCAGCCACGGACCGGCATCTTGCGGGCGGCTTGCCGCCCACGGAGCCGTTTGGAGAGAGAGATGACCGACCGCATCCGCGAATTCCTGCGCCAGCGTCAGGACGATGGGCCTTGCCTCGTCGTCGATCTCGACGTCGTGCGCGACAATTATCAGGCCTTTGCCAAGGCGCTGCCGGACAGCCGGGTGTTCTACGCCGTGAAGGCGAACCCGGCGCCGGAGGTGCTGTCCCTGCTGGCCTCCATGGGCTCCTGCTTCGACACCGCCTCGGTCGCAGAGATCGAGATGGCGCTCGCGGCCGGCGCAACGCCCGACCGCATCTCCTTCGGCAACACCATCAAGAAGGAGCGCGATGTCGCGCGCGCGCATGCCCTCGGCGTGTCGCTGTTCGCCGTGGACTGCCAGGCCGAGGTCGAGAAGATCGCCCGTGCCGCCCCCGGCGCCAAAGTGTTCTGCCGCATCCTGTGCGATGGCGCTGGCGCGGAATGGCCCCTGTCGCGCAAATTCGGCTGCGAGCCGGCCATGGCGGTCGACGTGCTGGAGCACGCGCACCGGCTGGGCCTGTCGGCGCATGGCATCTCGTTCCATGTCGGATCGCAGCAGCGCAACACCGGCGCCTGGGACAATGCGCTCGCCTCGGCGGCGGCGATCTTCCGTGAATGCGGAGACCGCGGCATTGCGCTCAGCATGGTCAATCTCGGCGGCGGCTTCCCGACCAAGTACCTGAAGAAGGTGCCGGCGGTGAAAGCCTATGGCGCGGCGATCTTCCAGGGCCTGCGCAAGCATTTCGGCAACCGCATCCCGGAAACCATCATCGAGCCGGGCCGCGGCATGGTCGGCAATGCCGGCGTGATCGAGGCCGAAGTCGTGCTCGTCTCGAAGAAGAGCGAGAGCGACGAGGTGCGCTGGGTCTATCTCGACATCGGCAAGTTCGGCGGTCTCGCCGAGACGATGGACGAGTCGATCCGCTATCCGATCAAGACGCCGCGCGACGGCGGCAAGGTCGGACCCTGCGTGCTGGCCGGCCCGACCTGCGATTCGGCCGACGTGCTGTACGAGAAGCAGCCGTATCCGCTGCCGTTCAGCCTGGAGATCGGCGACAAGGTGCTGATCGAAGGCACCGGCGCGTATACGTCGACCTACTCGTCGGTCGCCTTCAACGGCTTCCCGCCCTTGAAGACGTACCACATCTGACAGCGACGGGAGCCGGTCTCCGGCTCCCCTTTCCCTTCACCTCTGGACTGAAAACGCTCCGCGACCCGGAGCGGGGAAGGACATGGCCATGATTGCCATTCGTCACGAGAAGATTTCGGATTTCGCCGCCCGCGAGGCCCTGCTCGACCGCGCCTATGGCCCG
>LNFM01004557.1_pt1 | contig 61521 bp, 58 predicted proteins | sample 596031 | NCBI WGS metagenome assembly LNFM01 (sample SAMN04254537, study PRJNA301005) | activated carbon metagenome | isolation source: dual media filters at the Ann Arbor, Michigan drinking water treatment plant | place: USA: Ann Arbor | reverse complement strand
CGGTGATGGGAGAGGGGAAAAGCACGACAACTATCAACCTCGGACACGTGTTTGCTCAAGGTCTGGATAAGAAAACGCTCATCATCGATTGCGACTTTAAGCGACCTGCCGTTGGTAGGTACCTGGGGGTCTCCTCTAAGCCAGGATTAAGTGATTACTGGAAAGGCACCTGCGGTATAGACGCCTGTCTCCACAGAGTTGATGAGATTCCTCTGTGGGTATTGCCCTCCGGAACTGATAGCGAACAGATGGTTGAATTATCAAAGATCCGTCAATTGGAAGGGTTGATCAATGAACTTCGACCCAGATTCGATCAGATTCTACTCGACGCTCCACCGATGTTTCCGTTGGCCGATCTCAACTTCTTATCGAGGCTTGCTGACATGATGGTGTTTGTCATTCTGGCCGGAAAGACGAATCGTGAGGTGGTTGAAAAGGCAATGAAGGCACTTCGGCCTCAAGGCCAAGTCGGAATCATACTTGCCGGAATGGAATCAGCGTCCATTCCTCACTATCAATACCATTACGATGACCGGCATGACGATCGTTACGTGACGAGAAGGTAAGATGGAAAAGATGGCAGCACCTCTAGCGCTTGACATAGAGAGGGAGGATGACCGGCAATTCAGTCCGTACAGCCTCAAGCGACGCGCAGTCATTCTCGGGCATGGTCAGCTCGCATCCGAGCTATGTCAGGTCCTTGCGGAAAAACGATGGACGACATGGCAGGTCATAGGGGTGGTCGCCAGGAAGCTCCGCAAATTATCGGAGGCTATGAAGATCTCGGGGAAGTTGTCGATAAATTCTCCATTCATGCCATCGTGGTGTGTGTCGAGGATCGACGGTCGTCACTCCCGGTCAAGGCGCTCCTGGACTTCAAGGCGAGAGGAATTGAGGTTATCGACGGGCATCAATTGTTTGAAGAGGTATCCGGACGGCTTTCCATCGATCAACTGCGACCGAGTGCCCTGATATTTTCGACCGGTTTCAAGCGCAGACTTTTAGCGAGAGGATTGAAAAGGTTATTGGACCTGGCGATCTCCGTCGTCGGATTATTATCGCTTATCCCGGTACTGGGATTGATCGGGCTTCTGATCAAGATTGATTCGCCCGGTCCGATATTTTACCGCCAGATGCGTGTTGGCTTGCGCGGCCAGCCGTTCATGATCTGGAAATTCAGGTCGATGTGTACCGAAGCCGAAAATAACGGGCCGCGGTGGGCGGTGAGAAACGATCCCAGGGTATCCCGGGTCGGTAGGATGCTACGAAAGTCCCGGCTCGATGAGATTCCTCAGCTCTATAATGTTATGAGAGGGGAAATGAGTCTCGTCGGGCCGCGCCCCGAGCGACCGGTATTTGTGAGCGAACTCAGGATGCTCATTCCCTACTACGACATCCGGCACACAGTTCGTCCGGGCCTGACAGGTTGGGCACAAACGCAATTTCGTTATGGAGCGACGACCGAAGATGCGCATGCTAAGCTCCAATATGATCTGTATTACGTCAAGAATATGACATTCGGGCTGGACATGCGGATTCTCATCGAGACCATCAGAGTCGTTCTGCTTGGCGAAGGAGCCCGGTAGCGAATATGAGCGGTATTCCGGGTAAGGTGCATGCGCTGTCGTTCGATGTGGAAGAACACTTTCAAGTTTCCGCTTTCTGGTCTGACGAGAGAAGGAATAAGTGGGAGAGTTATGAAAGCCGGGTTGAGCGGAATGTGGACAAAATACTTGCTCTTCTCTCGCTCCATGGAATCCATGCCACTTTTTTTGTGCTCGGCTGGATAGCGCTGAGGCATCCCAATCTGGTGAAGGCCATTGCGGCTCGGGGGCATGAGATCGCCTCTCACGGGTTTGGTCATGAAATGATCACGTCGCAGCAGCCTGCGCAGTTTCGTGAGGACGTCAGAAAGAGCAAGGAGACGATAGAGAACATTACCGGCACAGCGATTCACGGCTATCGGGCGCCGTCTTTTACGATCACCCCCCAGACGCGTTGGGCTCTTGAAGTGCTGGTCGAGGAAGGTTTTCTGTACGACTCGAGTATTTTCCCGGTTCAGCATGACCGATACGGGATGCCGGGTGCCGATCCTTACTGTCATCGCATAGAGACTGAATCCGGTTCTCTCTGGGAAGTGCCTCCTTCCACGCTGAAGGTGGGGCCTGTTCGGGTTCCCATTGCAGGGGGGGGATACTTCCGGTTGTATCCATATCCCGTCTTGCGCAGATTGCTCTCCAGTGCGGCTGCTGACGGTCATCCGCTGATCATGTATTTTCATCCCTGGGAATTCGATCCTGATCAGCCGCGGATGAGCGGATCGATGCTCTCTCGATTCCGGCATTACTTGAATCTGGGGAAAACAGAGGTGCGCATGCGTCAGCTAATATCTGATTTCAGGTTTGCCACGATACGGGAAGCGGTGGATGCGGTCGGGACCGTCTGTGGCGCTCATGCGAATCCAGTCGGGGTTATAGAAAGTTGTGCGGGCCGATGTCTGGCGATGGAGAGGAACAATGGCTGAACAGTCGGCGATAGAATGGCATGTGGTGAGAGCGAAACCTCACCAGGAGGGTGTTGTTGAGTCGATCCTCTGTCCTCGTATCCAAGAGCAGCGTGTGATCAAACGGAAGATGAGGAAGGTGGTGAGCCCGCTGTTTCCCGGGTATCTGTTTGCAAAATTCTCCCTTTCACGATGGCGGATGGTTCAGTATGCCAATGGGGTCCACAGCGTGGTGTCATTCGGATCAGCCCCGGCCGTTGTAAGTGATGAGATCATTGACGAGATTTCTATGAGGCTTCAAGCAGGAGTGTTTGTTCCGCATTCTCCGCGATTCTCCCATGGCGAGGCAGTGCGGATACAGGAAGGTCCTCTACGTGGCTTAGACGCCGTCTTCGAGCGGGAGTTGGTCGGACAGCAGCGGGCGATGCTCTTGATGAAAATGCTGGCTTGTCAGGTGCGAGTGGTCCTGGATCTAAAATCCATTGTGAATGCCTGATCCGTCAACAGGTGTTTACAGCCGAGAGTCCCAGATCAATTTAGCGAAAGAGCTGGACCGAAAGACGTTCCCTGAGTAGGCTGGAACGTCATCGCTGTTCCTGGGGGCATGTTATATCCGCTGGAACAGTGATGATGCCGGTGCAAGAAAATGGACCTGTATGAAGCTTATTTTCTGGCCTCTGCACCAGGATGGCGGTAGCCTGTCCGGTCTCCTCTCTGACGAACAAAGTTCCGCGCTTCAAGCAAATAAAGCCTGACCATGATGCAGCAGTATAGGGTGGTTGCAGCAAAAGTTTTGGTGACGTGATGTGCGGCATAGCCGGATTCGTAGCGCAAAATAGTGGTCACTGCGACAAGCAGATGCTTCGCCGCATGATCGAGATGGTCAATTACCGAGGCCCGGATGCCACAGGGTTTCATGTGGCAGGTCCTGTGGGATTGGCACATGCCAGATTAAGCATCATCGATGTCGGCGGTGGACATCAGCCGATGCATAACGAAGATAAAACCGTCTGGATTACCTTCAATGGGGAAATATTCAATTATGTGGAATTGCGAGAGGAGCTTCTCCGGAAGGGGCACCGGTTTCAAAGCCAATCTGATACGGAAGTCATTGTCCATGATCTAAACGGACAGTGGGCTTTTGCGATCTGGGATTCCAGGCGCGAGCGGTTATTTCTTTCCCGTGACCGTCTTGGCGTCCGTCCTCTCTTCTATGCCGGGACTCCGGAGGGATTTGTTTTCGGGTCGGAAATAAAATCCTTGCTGGCCGTGCCTTCTGTGCCGCGTTCGATTGATCTGGAAGCTCTTGACGAGATCTTCACATTCTGGGTGACGCTCCCTCCCCGGACCATTTTTAAAGGTGTGTCAGAGCTTCCCCCCGGACATTCCCTGGTGTTTGAGCGGGGGAAAACGCGTCTTGAACCATACTGGACGCTCGATTACAACCCGTCCATGGAGGTGCAGCGGGAAGAAGAAGCTCGCGAAATGCTGCTTGATCTTCTGTTGGATGCCACGCGCATTCGGTTGAGGGCGGATGTGCCGGTCGGAGCCTATTTGAGCGGCGGGCTCGATTCGACCGTCATCGCGGCTCTGGTGAAGAAACTGGGAACGACGCATTTGAGAACATTCTCCGTCGCATTCGAGGATAAAGAGTTCGATGAGAGTAGTTTCCAGAACGAAGCCAGTGAGTTTCTCAAGACAGATCACGAAAGGGTATTGTGTTCATCTGGGGACATCGGCCGTGTGTTTCCCGATGTCGTGTGGCACGCGGAAAAGCCCGTATTACGGACCGCTCCTGCGCCGCTGTTTCTCTTATCCAAGCTTGTCCGTGAACAGGGCTATAAGGTCGTCCTGACCGGCGAAGGGTCGGATGAGGTGTTGGGCGGATACGATATTTTTAAAGAAGCCAAGATCCGGCGGTTCTGGGCCAAGTATCCGGAATCAAAATTGCGGCCGATCCTGTTGAGGCGGCTCTATCCGTATATGAAGAATCTGCAGTCCCAACCCGATGCGTATTTGCGCGCATTTTTCCATGTGCGAAAGGACGACCTCGACAGCCCGTTTTTCTCGCATTTGCCCCGCTGGGATATGACCTCGAAGCTGAAGATGTTTTTTTCGAGGGAGAGCCGGGAGCAGATGAAGGGTTGCAATGCGATCGCCAGGCTCGGCGCAGAGTTGCCATCCCGTTTCCGGCAGTGGGACGGTTTCTCGCAATCGCAGTATCTCGAAGCTGCCTATCTGCTGCCGGGCTATATCTTGTCGTCTCAAGGAGACCGGATGGCCATGGCCCATTCGGTCGAAGGGCGTTTCCCGTTTCTGGATTATCGCGTTGTCGAGTTTGCGTCGCGGTTGTCTCCGCGGCTCAAGATGAAAGTATTGAATGAGAAATATCTGCTGAAGGCAGCCGTGGGCGACCTCATCCCTCGCTCGGTCAGAAACCGTCACAAGCAACCCTATCGGGCGCCTGACAGTCAGAGTTTTTTGATGGGGAGCGGAAGTGAGATACTCCATGACTATGCCGAGGAATTGCTCTCGCCGCGCGCGATTACCGAGGCCGGTGTGTTCGACCCCGGCACCGTGGGAAAGCTTGTGGCGAAGGCACGGCAGGGGCAGGTGATCAGTGTAAGGGACAATATGGCGTTTGTCGGAATTCTGTCGACGCAGTTGGTGGCGGACCGGTTCATTAAGAATTTTCCCAAGGAGTGAATGACATGACATCGATTGAAACGGATGTGCGGCAGTATATTGTTGATAAGTTGCTGTTCGGGCGAACGGACACCGTGGTAAACGGCGACACGTCTTTCTTAGAGTCCGGCCTGATCGATTCTACGGGTGTGCTCGAGTTGGTGGCGTTTCTTGAGGAGCAATTTCACATCAAGGTGGAGGACGAAGACCTCATTCCTGCGAACCTCGATTCGATCAATGCGCTGATTCGATTTGTGGAAAGTAAGTACGCGGCCTCGCCTGACAGTCGGAGATAAGGTGTCATGCAGCTGGAAGAGTTTCTGGAGCACAGCGCATCCCGGAGTCCGGACAAGCTTGCTCTCGTGGTCGGCGACCAGCGGATGACCTATCGAGAGCTTGATGCGCAGGCGAACGCCCTCGCTCATTCCCTAATTCAATTGGGGATTCGTCGTGGCGATCGCGTCGTGGTCTGTCTGCACAACTCCGTTGCATCCGTACTGTCCATTTTTGGCATACTGAAAGCCGGCGGAGTGTTTGTCGTGCTCGGCTCCGGCGTGAAGTTGGATAGACTTCTCTACAAATTAGATAACAGCCGTGCAACCGCCCTCATCGTGAGTCCGAGACGGCTCGGCGAAGTCTGTGGAGCGGCGCCGCGGCTGGAGCATCTGAAGACCATCATTGTCGCCGGACCGCTTCCGGAGGAGCGCTTTCCTGCGTCGTTGAACATTGTCTCCTTCGAAAAGTGTGTGGCGGAAGGGGATCGGAGTTGCCATCCGCCCAAACAAAATATTGACACGGATTTGGCGGCGTTGATCTATACATCTGCTTCCACAGGCAGCTCCAAGGGCGTCATGCTCACCCATCTGAACATGGTGACCGCCGCCACTTCCATTACCACCTACCTGGAGAATAGGGAGGATGATGTCATTTTGAACGTACTGCCGTTGTCCTTCGATTACGGCCTGTATCAGGTATTGATGGGGTCTAAAGTCGGCGCCACGGTTATCCTGGAGAAATCATTCGCCTATCCGCATGGCATGCTGGAAAAAATTTCGAAAGAGCGCGTGACGGGTTTCCCGATCGTCCCGACGATCGCTGCGATGCTGTTGGAGATGGATCTTGATACCTACGACTTCTCATCTCTGCGGTATGTCACCAACACCGGCGCAGCGTTGCCGACGGATCATATCAGACGGTTGTGTGAACGGTTTCCGCAGGCCAAGTTGTTCTCAATGTATGGCCTCACCGAGTGCAAGCGGGTCTCCTATCTTCCGCCTGATCAGTTGGCAACAAGGCCGACATCGGTAGGAAGGGGTATGCCGAATCAAGAGGTGTATCTTGTAGACAGTGACGGGAACAGGATCGGGCGCGGATCTGTCGGAGAGTTGGTGGTCCGGGGTTCTCATGTCATGAAGGGCTATTGGGGCATGCCGGAGGATACCGCGCACGTACTCAAGCCTGGCCCATGGGGCGACGAACGGGTGTTGCACACCGGGGACTGGTTCCACATGGACGAAGAGGGGTATCTGTACTTCGTCGGCCGCAAGGACGACATGATCAAAACAGGCGGCAGAAAAGTGAGCCCTCGCGAGGTCGAAAACGTCCTGCAAAACATGGAGGAGATCGCCGAAGCAGCCGTGATCAGCCAGCCGGACGCCCGACTTGGTCAAATTGTCAAAGCCGTAGTCCGGTTACGGCACGGAAAAACGATTGCACCGCAAGAGATCATTCAGTATTGCACGCCACGCTTAGAAGACTTCATGGTTCCCAGGGTCGTGGACATCGTCCCGGTTTTGCCGAAGACTGAGAGCGGGAAGGTTGACAAGAAAGCTCTGGCGCAGCCGCATGCGCCATTGCCGGGAATGCAGGCAAGTGTCGGGCAAGCGTTGCGCGTTGAACAGGTGGTGGCTCGGACGATGGAGTCATATCGGCAAAAAACGGCGGTTATCTATCAAGGTCAACACTGGAGTTATGGCGAACTGCGCAGAGCCGTCGATGTAAAAAAAAGCCGGTTAGAGGAGGCGGGGTTTTCCAGAATGGACCGGGCGATCGTGTGGATGGAAAACTCGCCAGACTACGTGGCCATGTATTTGGCCGTGCTGGAACTCGGCGGGATCGTTGTTGCGCTGCACCAGCAGACTATGAGGGAAGAGGTAGACCGGATCATCCGTCATGTCGGCGCGGCGGCGCTGATTGTGTCTCCCACGATCAGGCAGTGGGCGATCGGAGATTTTGAGTCGGCCGGGCTCCGGTTCCTTCTCGCCGGGGACGACGTGCATCGCATGCACTATCGGGACTCTGGATTCAAGCCTCCCGAGGGATCGGCGCAAATCATCTATACGTCAGGATCGACGGGGAGGCCCAAGGGCGTGGTCCTCACGCACAAGAACTTGATCGCGAATACGCGTTCGATTCTTGAGTATCTGCAATTGACGGCCGCCGACTCCGTCATGGCGGTATTGCCCTTCGTGTATGCCTATGGCAATTCGGTCATGCTGACGCATCTGTTTGTCGGAGGTACGCTCGTGATCGAAAACAACATGCTCTATCCTCACGTGATGCTCGATGGCATGATCAAGACGGGCGTGACCGGTTTTTCAGGCGTATCCAGCACCTATGCCATTATTCTGAATCAGTCGAATCTCAAGTCGTACGCCTTTCCCGCCTTGCGCTATCTCACCCATGCAGGCGGCCCGATGCCGTCCGAACTGTTGGGCCGGATTCGAAGTGCGTTCTCCAATCCACGCATCTTTCTCATGTATGGTCAGACGGAGGCCTCTGCTCGATTGACGTATCTTCCGCCGGATCTGCTGGACGTCAAGAAAGGGTCTGCGGGACGGGCTATTCCCGGCGTGACTCTCAGAATCGTGAAGGAGGGAGGCGAAACGGCGCGGCCCGGCGAGGTGGGAGAAGTCTGCGCCTACGGCGACAACATCATGCACGGGTACTGGCAGGATCCGGAACTGACGGCCGGGGTGCTTCATGAGGGATGGTTGCATACGGGAGATCTGGGGCGTCTGGACGAAGAGGGATTTTTGACGATTGAGGGGCGTAATAATGAAATGATCAAATCCGGTGCCTATCGAATCAGCCCTACTGAGATTGAAGAGGTGCTGTTGCAGCATCCGCAGATTCATGAGGCCGGAGTGGTCGGGATCGATGATCCGATATTGGGACAAAGGATCTGCGCAGTGGTGACGCTCAAGGAGCCTGAGACCGTCACCAATCAGGATTTGATGGCCTACTGTGCGCAACGGCTCGTGCAGTACAAGCGGCCGAGAGTCATTGCCGTGATTCCGGCGTTGCCAAAGTCACCGTCCGGCAAGGTCTTACGGCAGCAACTTCGTCAGATCGGGATGAGTCACTCTCCGGTGACGGCTCCTGCCTCGTTGTAGTGCGGTTGGAGCAATAGATTTTCAACGGAACAGGGACAGAGAGCAAAGGGACGAGGGCAAGACGATAAGTAACAGACATGCCGTCGCCGGTAGTATGTCAAACAGGGCAGAAACTCTTCGAGGAGGCAGATAATGTCGCAAGGGCAGGATGTTTTTTCGGCGGATCACTTGAAACTTGATGCAGAGAAAGAGGCGGAGCGTATCGGCGCGTTTATTCGAGAGGGTGTGTTCAAGCAATTACGGCGGAAGGGGATTGTCGTAGGGCTGTCGGGAGGGATTGACAGCAGTACGGTGGCGGCGCTGGCTGTGCATGCCCTGGGTCCGGATCGCGTCGTCGGGATCTTCATGCCGGAATCAGATTCCTCGGACGACAGTTTACGGTTGGGGCAACTATTAGCGAAGAAGCTCGGGATCAGGACATTTAAGGAGGATATCTCGGCCATTCTGAAGGGAGCGGACTGTTATCGACGGCGAGACGAGGCGATCAAGGCCGTGGTGCCCGAGTACCATGCCGGCTACAAATCCAAACTGGTACTCTCGTCGCTCGACAGCTCGGAGTTCAGAATTTCCTCTGTGGTCGTTCAATCGCCCGAAGGGGTCCAGACGAAGGTGCGTCTGACGGCCGATGCGTTTCTGGCGCTGGTCGCCGCAACGAACTTCAAGCAGCGTACCCGGAAGATGATGGAGTACTACTATGCCGACCGGTTTCTGTACGCCGTGGCCGGGACTCCGAACCGTTTGGAGTATGATCAAGGCTTCTTCGTCAAGAACGGAGACGGATCCGCCGACATCAAGCCGATCGCGCACCTCTATAAAACGCAGGTGTATCAAATGGCCGGGTTTCTCGGCGTGCCGGAGGAAATCCTCAAGCGCCCTCCGACGACGGACACCTATTCCCTCGAGCAGTCACAGGAAGAATTCTATTTCTCACTGCCCTACGACAAAATGGATCTCTGTTTATTCGGCAAGGATCACCAGCTTCCAGCCAAAACCGTGGCTGAGGCAATGGCGGTGACCGAAGCGCAAGTCGAGCGGGTCTACCGTGACATTGATGCCAAACGCGCTGTTGCGCACTACTTGCATATGGAGCCGTTACTCATCGAACCCATCGGCGCAGGTGGACGGCATTCCTAACGGTGCCTCGCCTGCAATGAAGTCTACAATTCCCGCTCTGCGTATGCCTCGCACATCTGTTGAAACAAGTGTGTCCAATTTCAGAGTTCAGGCCGCGGGTGCCTGTGTGGCTGTGGCCTTCTTGCTTTGCTATGCCCCGGTACTGCTGGGAATGGTCCGCCAATGGTGGAATATTTCATCGTATTCGTATGCATTCTTGGTCCCGATCGTCAGCGCATATCTCATGGATCCTGGGGATCATGCCTCGACCGAACTATGGGGGCGGGGCTGTCCTCATTACAGCAGGGCTTGCAGCGCTCGTCACCGGACAATTAGGCGGGATTCAGGCGTTTCAGCAGGTGTCTCTTCTCATTACCCTTCCCGGCGTCGTGCTATGGCTGTTTGGACGTGCGGTGCTGAAGGCGCTGGTGTTGCCCATTTCATTTTTGTGGTTCATGCTCCCGATTTGGGACTTCGTCACCGATCCGCTCCATGTGCCCTTCCAGGTCTTCTCGGCAGATCTGGGGGTGATGCTCATGAGAGGAATCGGCATACCGGTTTTTCAGGACGGGGTCTTCATTCATCTTCCGAACATCACGCTCGAAGTGGCGCAGGCGTGCAGCGGCGTCAACTATCTGATCGCGGTCCTGGCCACCTCGATCCCGCTGGCAACGATCGTCTTGACTGCTGTGTGGAAAAGGGTCGTTCTCGTCCTGCTGGCCATGGCCGTTTCGGCATTAGCCAATAGCCTGCGCGTAGCCCTCATCGGCATACTTGCATACTACGATCTGAGTGGTGATCTTCATGGCCCGTACCATATTTTGCATGGAGTATTTGTCTCCTTCATCGGCTACGGCGTCATATTCGGAGGCTTGTGGGTGCTCTCACGAGGCCAGCAGCCGGTCGTATATGCCGGGTCCGGGAGGTTGTGGAATTTCAGCTGGGATCAGGTGCGGATCGCCTGGATTGGACTCGCAATGTTTCTCCTACTGGCTGGAGTGTTACGGTATGTCGATCGGTCGCAACCGATTCCTCTCAAGCAGAGCCTGAGTGAATTGTCCCTGGAGAACGCCGGCTGGATTGGAAGGGAAGTCTTTCCTACCGAGAAAATCCAGGGAGCCGACCAGAGTGCTTTCCGGGGAGGATGTCCGGCTGTCTCTCTGGTATTTTGAATCCCAAACGCAGGGGAAGGAATTGGTTTATCCGGGGACAGCCAAACTACATGCGGATGCGAAGAGGGTCAGGCTGAAGATCGGAGAACAGAGGGAAGTCGAGCTCAATCGACGGTTCATCCATGACGGGAATCGCACTCAAATAGTCCTGTTCTGGTACGACCTCAACGGCCGCATCCTGACAAACCCGCAGATGGTAAAGCTCTATACGGCGTATGAGGCCGTGGTCCACGGCCGTACAAACGGGGCGCTGGTCTGGGTGTCAACTGACCTCCCGTCTGACGACCAAGCAGGCAAGGATCTGGCAACTGAGCGCCTTACGAAATTCGTTGGGGTGCTCTATTCCGGACTCGATCGCCATTTTCCCGATTCTACTGACTGAAAGGGTCGTTTTTTTAATGCCGCTTCATGCCTGATAGGGAGAGTGTCTGTATGACTGCGAAGGCGATGTGGGAGCGATTGGCACAGAAGCGGGTGTGTTTCGGTCACCAGTCGGTCGGTACCGATTTGATGAATGGATTGTCTGCACTCGACGGATGTTGTTTGGATATCGTCAAAAGCCATGATCCGGAGATCTTTCGGCGTCCGGTGTTTGCGCACTTTCATGTCGGTGAGAATCGCGATCCACAATCGAAGTGCCGGGCGTTTGCCCAAGTCATCGACAACGGGGTGGGCGCACAGGTTGATATCGCCTTATTCAAGTTCTGTTACGTAGATATAACCGCCACGACCGATGTCGATGAACTGTTCCAGACGTATCAAGGCATCATGAACCATCTGAGCCATCGCTATCCGAAGGTTGGGTTCTTCCATGTCACCGTGCCGCTGAGGCAAGTCGGTGCCGGGTGGCTGGGATGGTTACGTGAAAAGAGTGGAAGATTTGATCAGGAACGGGACAATCAGATTCGGAGACTGCGCAGCGCCTACGGAACATCCGGCAGGCTCTTCGATCTTGCAAAGGAGGAGGCGACCTATCCGGATGGGCGCTCCTCATGCTTCCGCCACCGTGGGGAAGCTGTTCCGAATCTCGTGTCTGCCTATACCGACGACGGGGGCCATTTGAGCCGGCAGGCGGCGAAATATATTGCGGGGCGATTGCTGGTCTGCCTGAGTGCGGTGGACTAACACCTACATTGTACGTGGAGAGACAAGGACATTCACCATGAACGTTATTCGCTGTGATGAGAGCCATACTCAGGCCTGGGATGAGTATGTGTCGCGCCATGAACAGGGATCATTCTATCACCTGTTCGGGTGGAAACGGGTGAATGAATCATCGTTCGGGCACCGGACCTATTATCTGGCGGCGATGGACGAAGGCCGTATTCGGGGCGTGTTTCCTCTGGTCTACCTGACGGGCGGTTTCTTCGGGAAAATTCTCTGCTCGCTTCCGTTTGTGAACTATGGCGGGCCCTGCGCTGACGATCCTATGATCGACCAACTGCTCCTGGATGAAGCAAGAAGGATCGTCGAGCAGCAGGGGATCAAGTATCTGGAGATCCGCAGCATGCGAAAACTGGGCGGAGATCTGCCGACCTCCGATCATAAGGTCAGTATCACGCTCACTCTCGATCAGAATCCGGACACGCTGTGGAATGCCTTTAAGACCGGACATCGCAATAATATTCGTCGAGCCTACAAGCGAGGGCTGACTGTCAGGAGCGGAGGGATCGAGCTGCTCGATATTTTCTATGAAATCTTGAGCGCGAGCTGGCGCAATCTGGGGACGCCGCTCTATCAGAAGGGATATTTTGAATGCCTGATGAGGACGTTTCCGCAAGAGACGAAGATCTTTGTGCTTGACCATGAGGGAGCGCCTGTATCGTCAGCCTTGAACGGGCACTTCCGGGGCGTTGTCGAAGGAATGTGGCTGGGCGCCTTGCCCAAAGCCCGCGAGGTCGAGTCGAGTTACGTGCTCTATTGGGAGATGACCAAGGATGCCTGCGAGCGGGGCTATCAACTGTATCACCTTGGCCGGTCCACGGTGGATTCGGGCGGCGAGGCCTTCAAGAAAAAGTGGAATACGTTTCCAACACAACTCTACTGGCAGTACATCGTCAAGAGTGGGCAGCCGATCCCGCAACTCAATGTCGGCAATCCCAAGTTCCGGCTGGCGATGGATGCCTGGAAGAAGCTTCCTCTGCCGATAACCCGCGTCATCGGTCCGTGGTTGGCTAAAGGGATTCCGTAAGCCGGTCTTTCGTCAGCGTGGAAAATCAAAAGCGCATTCCTATGACCCGCAGATTTCGATTCGTGCCCCCGGCCGGTACGCCGGTCAGTGTAGCCGATGTACTGAGCAGCGTCAGCGCTGCATTGACCAGAGGCGATGCGGTGCAACAGTTCAAGCGCGATCTTCGCGCGTATGTCGGCGTGCGGTTTTGCGAATTCGTGTCTACCGGCCGTGCGGCGATGACCTTGGCGTTGCTTGCGTTGAAGGCATTGGACGGAGGACGACGCAACGAAGTGGTCATCCCGTCCTATACCTGTTTCTCCGTGCCGTCGGCCATCGTCAAGGCCGGACTCAAAGTGAGGCTTGCCGATGTTGATCCTGTCACACTCGATTTTGCGCCGGGCGAAATAGAACGGCTTGATGGGGCGCGTGTCCTGGCAGTCGTGGCCACCAACCTCTACGGGTTTCCGAACGATCTTGCCGCAATCACCAAACTGGCCCGCGAACGCGGCATGTATGTGGTGGACGATGCCGCTCAGTGTCTCGGCGCATCGATTGGCGGTCGCCAGTGCGGAACCTGGGGTGATGTCGGCCTCTATAGTTTCGATAAAGGCAAGAACGTGACCTCGATCGACGGTGGAGTGCTGGTGACGGATTCAGAGCCTGTTGCGGAGGCGATAGCGCAACAGACGTATGGGCTGCGAGGGTGCACGGCCGCCGAATCTGCCGCCCATCTGGTGAAACTGGTGGTGTATGCCGCGCTGCTGCATCCACGAAGATACTGGCTGCCCAATTCGCTGCCGTTTCTCGGGCTGGGCACGACAGCCTATCGGACTGATTATCCGCTGGCGCAGTACGACGAATGGATGGCCCCGATGGGGCATCGGCTCCTCGGCCGGCTTGAGGCCACGACTGCGCAGCGCCGTGCGAATGCGGAACGATATGAGCGGCTGTTGCCCTGGGGGCCGAAACTGCAAGCCATTGTGCCGAGGCAAGGGGCTGTGCCGGCCTATCTCAGATTTCCGGTTCTGATTCATCCAGAATATCGAGATCCGGTGCTGACGGCGCTTCGCGCGAACGGGATCGGTGCGACAGCTTCATATCCGACAGCGATCAGCGATGTGCCGGAGTTACACAGTGATCTCAGGGCAGGCGATTGGAAGGGCTTAGGGGGCCAGGAGACTGCACGGCGAATCCTGACCCTTCCAACACACGGATACGTCACAGATCAGGATCAGGACAGGATTGTGAACGTCATCGCAAACGTACTGGGCGTGTAATCTGCAGTTCCTTCCAGTATAACTGCCGTGAAAATCGTTTCTTCCATTGATGCAGTAGGTATGGGTGAAGAGGCGTGGAATGCCTTGGCGGCCGGCAGTCCAACCAACAGTGTCTTCCAGACGTACCAGTGGGTATCAAGTTGGGAGAAGAGCTATAAGAGCGAGCATGAGCCTCTATACGTTTCCGTGAGTGACCCTTCTGGAGTTGTAGGGGTGGCTCCGCTCATGATCAGCAGAGGAGCCCTTGGTGAACGGATCGTTCGATTTCTAGGAGATGGGAACGCCGACTACTGTGACTTTCTGCTTGCGGGCGATAGGCACAAAGCGGTGGAGGCGATCTGCCGGACTTTGTTCGCAGCGAGGGACAGCTGGGATGTCGTTATTTTAAACAGTATTCCCGCTGAATCGCCGACTATAGGATTCCTGCAGGATATCTGTCGAAGGTTCGGTTATCACGTGCTGCAGCGCGATCTCTATGAGAGCCCTGCGTTGATTATCAAAGAGCACGAGGCTGAAGCCGGAAGCATTCTTAACAAGGTATCATTGCGTCGTCGCCAGAATTACTTTCAGCGGACTGGCTCGCTCACATTCAAGACTGTTGTAGGTAAGAATGTGCTTCCTTACCTCGACGGGTTCTTTGAGCAGCACATTGGTCGCTGGGCCGGCAGCGCGACACCGAGTCTCTTCCTGGATGGGTGCAATCGAGCGTTCTATCGGGAGCTCGCCACAGCGATGGCTGAGAAAGAATGGCTCGCACTGTCAATTGTGGAATTCAACGGGCAACCCTTGGCCATGCACTATGGATTTGATTATGACGGCCGCTTCTTGTGGTACAAACCGTCATTCGACAAAGCTCATGCCAAGCATTCCCCGGGTCTTGTTCTGCTCCGGTACTTGATTGGACAAGCCATTGCGAATGAGCGGCATGAGTTTGATTTTACGATCGGAGATGAGGCGTTCAAGGCTCGATTTTCCAACAAGGTGCGCACCACCGTTCAGTTTCAGATTTGTCGAGACCCGCTCAACTTTGCTCTGGCATGGTCAAGGTGGCAGCTTGGTTCGGTAAGACGAAAGCTGGTGGTTGGATGAGCCGGAGTGGAAAGGCCGTCGATGTCAGCGTGATCATACCTACGTACAACCGTGCCGGGTTGGTCGTAGAGGCCATTGAGAGTGTGCTGCGCCAGACTGCTCTTCCGCGGGAGATTATCGTGGTGGATGACGGATCGACCGATGGTACACCCGAGGTGCTCGCATCTTTCGGTGATCGGATCGTCGCCGTCCGGCAGGTGAACCACGGGGTTGGAGGGGCCAGAAATCGGGCGCTGGCCATGGCGACCGGTCGATACCTGGCTTTTCTGGATTCGGACGATACCTGGCTGGATTTCAAGCTTGAATTGCAGGTCGCTAGCATGGAGCAGCACCCAAATCTTGGGTTCTTGTTTTCTGACTTCTTGATTACGGGAGAGGGCGAGAGGACTATCCCACGGGGGTTGCAAACCTGGTTTCGCCATCCCCTACGATGGGAAGACATCTTAGAGAATATGACCGTATCATCCATACAGTGCTTGCCCGAGAAAGAACCCATTCGACTATATTGCGGGCAAATCTATCGGGCATTGTTGTCGGAACCCTATGTCCTTCCAACCTGCGCCATTGTGCGGGCAGATCGGTTGACATCGGACATTCGCTTCGCTGAAAACGTTCTGAGGTATTCGGACTGGGAATTCTTTGCGCGGCTTGCCAGGACGACCCTTGCGGGGTTTCTGGATTTGGATATGGCAATTAATAGGGGAGGTAATGACCGTCCGAGACTGACGCAGACGAGCAATGCCGTGACGACGGAACAACGATTGCGCATGATCGATGCTGTTTGGAAAACCGACAGAGTGTTTCTGGCCGTACATGCCGCGGAAGTTGCCGGGGTAGAAGCGGATCAGTGGTTGAGCCTCGCCCGCGCGAGGGTGGTGGACTCCGAACCTCTCGCCGCACTCACGGCATTGAAACGATGGTTTGGGCTTGGTCTTTTCAGACGATGGAAGATGGCGCTGGTGCTTGCAGGTTGTGCGATTGTCCCAGGCAGCGGGGCGGTATTGCGCGTAATTCGCCGGTTGTTGGAAGGGAAGGTTTCGGTGGGAACGGCTGAGCCAAGGACCACGCAGACGGAGACACGAAGTGGGTAGTCGAGTCGGCGGGGAAGTGGAAATTATCAGAAGCAGTCGCGAGCTCAAGACCCTGGCAGTTGAGTGGGAGAGCCTGGCATTGTCATTGGGATTGCCGATGCTCGGCCATGCATGGGTGCTGGCTTGTGCAGAGGCATTGTACGACAATGATGAGCTGCACATCATTACGGTGCGCCTGCGCGGCTGCCTGGTGGGTGTAGCGCCGCTCGTTGCGATCAAGCGTGCCGGTGTCAGATATCTACAACTTGCTGGGGTGTCCCATCTCTATGAGCCATCGGGGTTGCTCTATCGCGATGAAGAGTCTCTCTCCGCTCTGACCAGAGCAGTGGTGAGCTCTGGATTTCCAGTTGTGCTGGCCCGGATCCCGGCCGAGTCACCTCTTATTCCACAAATACGGTCGATTGTCTCTGGTCGCGGAGTGCTAGTGGAGGGGGCAGTGGGGTACACACTGTCCGTTCCGATCTCGTCAGGGTGGAAGGAGTATGTAGCGAGCTTGTCGTCGCGCCGTCGGTATGATCTCAGGCGCGCGAGACAGCGTGCTGAGGAAGGGGGCATGGTCACAGTTCGTGTGTGCAGTCCCAGCCCGGAAGAGGTCGAGGAGGGGATTGCCGAGTTTGTGCGCATTGAGGCGACAGGGTGGAAAGGACGAAACGGATCAAGCCTCATTCAGCGGAACAGGTTACGAGAATTCTTTCTGCGCTATGCTGCATTGGCCTCCCGGTCAGGGACGCTTCGGCTTGGTTTTCTCGATGTGGCTGGCAATCCGATCGCAGCCCAGATTTCCGTGATCTATGCGGAACGGCTCTGGGTACTCAAGATCGGCTATGACGAGACATGGAGCCGCTGTTCTCCGGGTTCGCAGCTGCTGGCGGAGACCATGAAGTACGCATTTGAGTGCAAGCTCAAGTCCTATGAATTCTTGGGCAGCGACGAACCATGGCTGCACGGGTGGGTGACGGAGCGTCGAGGGTATTGCACCATAGGGTGTTATCCGGCCACGTTGCAGGGGTTGTATGGCTTGGCTGCGGATACGGTCGGCAGGATGCGGGCACGTGCAGCATCTCTCTATCAATGAATCTACTTTCGAACAAGATCGAGCAACGCATCAGGGCAGGCATTCCCTGGTGGATAGGTCTACTTCTGTTGGTCATGTTGTTTGTATTGCCGAACATCATGGCGGCAAAGCTTTCCAAGATCTGGTTGCAGTTTCCCGGGCTTGATAAGCCAACCCATTTTTTTGCTTTTCTGGCAGTGTTTCTGGTCGTGTATGGGGTGCTGCAGGGTCTTATGCGTCCCGCGAGCAGGCGGGGGAGGCTTGGGTTGGCGGTCTGCCTCTCACTGGGTATCTCACTGGCTGATGAGGTTCAACAGGCTGTGCTTGGGATTGGGCGGACGGCAGAGTACGGGGATCTCGTGGCGGATGCAGCGGGAATATTTGTCGGGTTAACCGGGGTCACGACAGGGCAACTTGGTGTAAAACGTGCCGTCTCGGTAATTGCGCTCCTCCTCATGCCGGTCGCTGCGGTGACCGTGAAGACCTATCATGATCTTGAGCACTACAACCGCGGGATGATGTATGAGCGGGAACATGACTATCAACGCGCAAGGGCCGAGTACCAACTGGCTTTGGACAGTGGTTTTCAGTCCGCCCAACTGTACAATGCGATTGCGTGGTTGGACGTTGAGTTCTTGGCCGGCGATCCGGTCAACATAGAAGCCTACGCAGCCCGAGCGTTCGCAATGGACCCGGACAATCCCGATATTTTAGATACCTATGGGTGGGTGTTGGTTCAGGCCGGACGGCCTCGGGAGGGGTTGGCATTACTCGAGGGCGCCAAGTCGATGAAGCCGACCATGTACTGCATCGATCTCCATCTGGGTGTGGCCTACATGAAGGCCGGGGATCGCACTCGCGCCGCAGACTTTCTAAAGCGACAAGTCGAACGAAATTCTGAAGATCGATGGGGTCGTGCTGCGAGAGTTGCGTTCGACCAGCTTGAGCAAAGTCGTGGATGATGGTGGTGCAGCAATTCAAGCTCGCGCTGAAACTTTTCGTTGCGTATGCCTTGTATGGGTTGGGTGTATTGCAGCTGTGGCAGCATATTGCGTTGCGGCAAAAAGCCGTCGTGCTCATGTATCATCGGGTTCTGACCAAGGAGGACCGGGCCAAGACTGGATCGTCCCCTGGCATCGTGGTCGACCGCGATGCCTTCGCTACGCAGATGTCGGTGTTGAAGCAGCGATTTAAAGTCCTCTCGATTGAGGAGTTCGCAAACAGAATGGAGCGATCGGTCCCGTTTGAGAATTCGTCGTGTCTGATTACGTTCGATGACGGGTGGAGAGATAATTTTGCTGAAGCTTTGCCGATTCTTCAGCGGCATCAATTGCCTGCGTTGGTGTTTCTCCCTGTAAACTTTATCGGCGGGCCACGGGTTTTCTGGCAGGAGCATCTTACTCATCTCGCAGTGAGGGCCGTACAACTGGTCAGGAACGATCCGGGTCGGCGCAGTCAGCTGCATGCGGGTCTTGCGCCGATGAGGCTCGATTCGGTACTCAATCTTCCAGATCATGATCCGCGTCCCGCAATTATAGAGGCGGTGAGGGAAAGAAAGGGATTAGCGCCTGCCCTGATCAACGCAACTCTGGCGAGTTTGACTCATGTGTTGAGTATGGGAGGAGAAGAGCGTGAGGAGGTGGATGCGTTCCTAAGTTGGGAGCAGGTGAATAGTATGGCCCGGCATGGTATTGCATTTGGGGGGCATGGTGCTGAGCATCGCATCCTGACCTTGGTGCCGCTTGAGGAAGCGCGCGATGAAATTTGTACCTCAAGGCAGGTTCTGGAGCGGAGAGTGCTGGCATCGGTCCCAACGTTCAGCTATCCAAACGGCAATTGGTCTCCGGAAGTTGCAACACTTGTGGGAGAGGCAGGGTATCGGCTGGCGTTCACGACGGAGCCGGGCTTTGTAAGCTGTGATGACAATCGGTTTGCGATTCGTCGAGTCAACATTCACGAAGGCCTGATGAACAGCAAGCCTATGTTCTTGGCCAGGGTTGTCGGATTGTTTTGAGGGGATAGGACTTGCATATCATTAAAAGAAAATTGAGCTAGAGTCGGGAAACGCCGATTGTCTGTCCAGTGCGAAACCATGCAAGAATGAATTGCGGTCACTCGATTGGGCTGTTGTGAGGGAGGTGGGGTGGGGCAAGTCAGCGTTGTTGCGTGAAATCGACTAGATCTTGCGGATCCACTTGAAATCCAGCCTTCTGAGGACGTCCTGTCGTTCGGTCTTCTGCGTAAGGTTACCGACTGTTTGGGTTGGTGCACGAATTATTTCTGCGATTCGATCCGGGTGGACGTTAGGAAGCAAAGTGCAGGCCGTGCCGATATCGGGTCTTCGTATATGAGAATACCTGTCACGCCATTGGGTCAGTGTGGATTCCGATTTGAGCTGGGGAGCACCGTTGTCTATACGGACCCGTATTTGACGAACCATGTAGCAGAGGTTGAAGGCCAAGAGATGCAGCGCCTGAGGCCGGCGCCGATTGCGCCGTCGAGTGTGTCGGATGCAGATTTCGTCCTGGTCACGCACGCCCATTTAGACCATTGCGATCTCAAAACGCTTGTGCCGTTGTCGTTCGCTTCGAGCGGGTGCCGGTTTGTGTGCCCGAACGAAGTCGCCAAACTGTTGGTAGGTGCAGGAATCGACGCCCGCCGTGTGATTCTCGCCCGTGAAGACTGGATCATGCTGGGGCAGGAAGCGCGAGTGATGCCGGTGCCCGCGGCCCATCCACGCATTGAAAAGGACAATGAGGGCTATCTTCGCTGTGTCGGGTACGTGATGGACTGCGGGGGGCGAAAGCTGTACCACGGGGGCGATGGCTCACCGGATGATCGCGTGTTAGACCGGCTGAGTCAGTTGGATCCGATCGACGTTGCCTTTATACCTGTGAACGAGCGGAACTTTTATCGCGAAAAGCGTGGCATCGTCGGCAATATGTCGGTTCGCGAGGCGTTTCAGATGGCGGAAGATATCGGGATCAAGACCCTGGTGCCGACCCACTGGGATATGTTCGCCCCTAACAGCGTCTTTAAGGAAGAACTGGTGCTGTTGTACGAACTGATACGGCCTTCCTTCGAGATGAGGCTGGATCCGCAAGAATTGTAGGGTGGCAGGCGCATGAACGTCAGCATTGTTATTCGAACGTATAACGAAGCGCGGCATTTGCCCGACGTTCTTGAGAAGATTGCCTCGCAACGAGCGGACTCATTGTCCAAAGAAGTCATTATTGTCGATTCCGGATCGGAAGACCGCACCAGGGACATTGCCCAAAGCTTCGGGTGTCGGATCGTGCGCATTGCCAAGGAGGACTTCACATTTGGCCGGTCTTTGAATATCGGTTGCGCGGCAGCAACCGGCCGATATCTTGTGTTCGTGAGCGGTCATTGCGTGCCGGCGACCGACACATGGCTGGCCAACCTGATTAAGCCTCTGCAGGACGAGCTGTGCGTGTATAGCTACGGCCGTCAGATGGGAAACGGGGAAAGCAAGTTCAGCGAATGTCAGCTCTTCAAGAAGTATTTTCCGGAGGTCAGCAGCATGCCGCAGCAGGGATTCTTTTGTAACAACGCCAATGCGGCGTTGCGGCATGACTACTGGGAGGGGCACCGGTTTAACGAGGAACTGACGGGGCTGGAGGATATGGAGCTTGGCAAGAGGTTAGTGGAGCGGGGCCACAGGATCGGGTATGTCGCGGAGGCGCCCGTGTTTCACCTGCATGATGAAGGCTGGCGGAAGCTGCATCGACGGTACGAAAGGGAGGCGATCGCGCTTCAGCGCATCATGCCTGAGGTTCATGTGAGCTTTTTCGATTTCCTGCGCTACTCGGCAAGCGCGATTCTGCTCGATGGAGGGGCGGCGCTGCAAGAAAGGGTGCTGTTGCAACGATTTCCGGAGATCGTCATGTTCAGATTGTTGCAGTTTCTGGGTGCGTACCAGGGTAACCATGAAACCCGCAAGATGTCCCGCGTACTGAAAGAGAAGTACTTCTATCCCAAGTAGGCTCTCACCAGAAAGGAATACAGAGGTGGCTGGACGCATCGTCGCGCTGTTGCCGATGAAGGCACACAGTGAAAGGGTAAAGGGCAAGAATTTCCGCATGTTCAACGGCAAGCCGCTGTTTCGCTGGGTGCTCGATTCGTTACTCAGTCTCGAGATGATCGATCGGGTCGTGATCAATACGGATGCCCGGGCCATCCTCGCTGAGAACGGCCTTGTCGATTCCGATCGTGTGTTGATTCGCGACCGCTGTCCGGAAATCTGCGGCGATTTCGTCAGTATGAATCGTATCCTGGCGGACGATCTGGCCCATGTGCCCGCCGACATCTATCTGATGACGCACACAACCAATCCGTTGTTGAGCGGTGCAACCATTCGGACTGCACTGGCGTGCTTTATGGCCGGCCGAGACGAATTCGACTCACTGTTTACCGTCAATAAGTTTCAAACCAGGTTCTACCGGGCCGACGGAAGTCCGGTGAATCACGATCCGAACAATCTGGTGCGGACCCAGGACCTTGAGCCGTGGTACGAGGAGAACTCCAACCTGTATGTTTTCACGCAGGAGAGTTTTCTGAAAACGAATGCCAGGATCGGCAGGAAACCCCTACTGTTCGAAACGCCCCGGATGGAGTCATTCGACATCGATATCCCCGCAGACTGGACTATTTGCGAGGTCGTGTCCAAGTACGCAATGGCAGTGAAAGGGTAGCGATTCGTGCGAGTTCTGATAACATGTCCACCGATGCTTGGCAAAATCCATGACCTGCGTCACTTATTCGATCAAAAGCAGGTGGATATGTTCTGTCCCGCCGTGGTCCAAACCTTGAGTGAGGACGAATTAGTCGGATTGGTGCCTCAGTTTGACGGGTGGATTATCGGGGACGATCCGGCCACCAGACGTGTCTTTGAGGCAGGGAAGAAGGGATTGCTGAAGGCGGCTGTAAAGTGGGGGGTGGGGGTCGACAACGTCGATTTCGCCGCGGCCAATGATTTGGTCATCCCCGTTACGAACACGCCGAATATGTTCGGAGGAGAGGTGGGGGATGTAGCGATGTCGTATGTCACCGCCCTGGCGCGCGAAACATTTCTAATCGACCGGGAAGTGCGGCTGGGGAAATGGCCAAAGCCCAACGGTATCTCCCTCGCCGGCAAGACCCTGGGTCTTGTCGGACTTGGGAACATCGGCGAGGCAACGGCAAGGCGCGCGCTGGCAGCGGATATGAGGGTGATCGCATATGACCCCAGAGCCAGGCCCTCCGCCAAAACCGACGGCGTTGAGCTTGCCTCCTGGCCTGAGCGACTCGATGAGTGCGATTTTATCGTTCTGACCTGTTCGCTCAACAAAGCAAATCGGCACATGTTAAATGCCGGTGTGTTTGCCAGGGCGAAGAAGGGGGTTCGCATTGTCAATGTCGCGCGTGGAGCCCTGATTGCAGAGTGCGACCTGATTGACGCATTGGAGGATGGTACCGTACATTCGGCGGCGCTCGACGTGTTCGAGGCGGAACCCCTGCCGATGCATTCGCTCTTGCGAAAATTCGAGCGGTGCATCTTTGGGTCGCACAATGGATCGAATACCGCTGATGCAGTGATGCGAACCAGTGAGCGGGCGGTCGGGCTGCTGTTCAAATTTCTTGAGGTCAGGTAATGAGCGATCGTGCGATGACTGCGTTAATTACGGGAGCGGCGGGTGGCATAGGGCGCGTGCTGTGCGCCGAGTTTAGGAAGGCGGGCTATCGGGTGATTGCGACCGATGTGGCGGGCGCGCCGGGTGTCGTATGCGATCACTTCATCGAGGCCGATCTCAAGGAGGTGTGCCGCGATGAGGTTTGCTTGAAGCGCTTCGTTCAGCAGCTTAATCTCTCTGCTTCAGGCCTCACGACCCTGATCAACAATGCCGCGATCCAGGTGCTCAACCGGACCGAAAAAGTATCGGTACAGGATTGGCGTGATACGTTGGATGTCAACCTCCTTGCCCCGTTTCTGCTGACTCAAGCGCTCTTGCCGGATTTGGAGAAGGCGGGCGGCTCGGTGGTCAATATGGGAAGCGTGCATGCGACTGCGACTAAGCCGGGATTCGTGTGTTACGCAACCAGCAAGGCGGCATTGGTCGGATTGACCCGGGCTCTTGCGGTCGATTTGGGCGGCCGCGTCAGGGTGAATGCCATCAACCCGGCGGCAGTGTCGACACCCATGTTGCGCCAGGGATTTGAAGGCAAGGACGCGCAATTCGCGGCTCTTGGCGGGATGCACCCGGTGGGGCGAATCGCCCAGCCTGAGGAAATCGCTCAGGTAGTACTGTTCTTAGCCTCTCGCAATGCCGCATTCGTCACGGGCGCGGCGTTCGATGTGGATGGCGGCATTTTGTCGCGCTTACATGATCCGGATTGAAGGCGCATTGCCTTTGTGTTCGGATCTTTGCGTGAACGAGTGTCCGCTTCGAGGAAGACCCCATTGAAACGAGCAATACCGTCTACTGCTGCAGGGGAATGGCCGCCTGCTGTCATTGCTGGTGCTTTTCAGACCGGCGTGCTTGGTGTTCGGAGTCTCAAGCGGCGCGGTGTAAAAGCGCTTTGCTTTGATTGCAACCCCGCGATGTCCGGATTTCGATCCGTGTACGGACCGGCGCGCCTGTGCCCCAACCCCGATGAGGAACCGCAACAGTGGCTGGAGTTCATGAAGGAGCTCGCCCAGGAATTGGGAACGAAAGCGGTCCTGATTCCCAGTTCCGACCGATATGTGACGGCGATCGCCGACCATAGTGAAATACTGCAAGAATATTTCCTGTTAAACCCCGGTATCCGGCTCCAGGGATTGTTGGCAGAAAAGCAGACGCAGTATCGGCTGGCTATGGAGCATGGCATGCCGATGCCTCAGACAGGCATGGTCGGAACGCGTGATGAATTGATCCAATTTTCCAGCAGACTGAGTTATCCATGCCTGATCAAACCATGGCATTTCAGAGAATGGGAAAAGTTTCCGACGGGCCATCCTCTGTTCCATCAAAAGATCGCGATCGCCAATTCTGCCCAGGAACTGGCCGCAACCTATGAGTTAGCCAGGCCGATCACGCCAAGTGTGATTGTGCAAGATATCATTCAGGGTCCTGACCAGGCCAAGCGAGTCTACCTCTCCTGTTATGACCGGGCCGGGAAACGGATTGCGAATGCCATGTTTCGGGAACTGCGGTGCGTTCCTTTGGGCTTCGGGCCGGCGTCGGTAAGTGAGCCGTTTCCGGACGTGGAAGCGGATGCCGTATGTGACTCCTTTCTGAAGAAAATCGGATACGTTGGAATCTGCGAAATTGAGGTCAAGTGGGATTCCAGAGATGGACAGGTGAAGCTGATCGAGGCGAATCCAAGGTTGTCCGGTGGCGGCGACGCAGCCCCATATGCAGGGGTGGATTTGTGTTGGATTCACTATCTGGAAATGACCGGCAAGCCGGTGGAGCCTGTTTCTCCGACCGGGAGACATTTTCGTCATATTGTGCTGCGTGCCGAGGGCACGGCGATTCCAGAGTACATGAGGGCCGGGTTGTTATCGTGGAAGCAGTTGCTCAACTCCTATACACCACCGCTGGCGTTTTTCGATTTTGATCTGCGCGATTGGAGGAACTCGTTGGAAACCTTGGTCGCATCGATTCGGTCGCTCATGCACGCGCTGCGGAATGGTAGTTCAAAGCCCAAGTCGTCCTGATTCTTTCTCTATGTTGAAATAAGCGACGGACCTCCCTGAGGCTAACCAGAGATCCTTTTGAAGCCACGAATCAGAAAAATTAATGTGATGCTGGCAATCGCCGGACTCCATCATGGGGGGGCAGAGCGGGTGATTGCCTCATTGTGTAACCACCTGGACAAGAGCAGATTCTCTGTCACTGTGTGCTGGCGTACGGCGCGGGGTGCAATCGGGGAGGAGTTGATGGGGCAGGGGCACGAGGTGATCGGGTTGCCCGAGCTGGATCCTACGGTGACTCCCTATCGCCGGTTTTTGGTTTTGAAGAAGCTGATGGAGGAGAAACGTATCGATGTCCTGCACACACATGACACGGGCGCGCTCGCCGATGGCGCACAATGCCGCATGCTGGGTTCCAAGACCCGCTTGGTGCATACGTTCCATTTCGGCAACTATCCAATTCTGAAAAAGCGTTATGTCCTGATGGAGATGATATTCAGCCGAATGGCAAATCATCTGGTCGCCGTCGGTGTCGAACAGGCGAAGCAGATTCGCAAAGCGCTTTGGATATCTTCTTCCAAGCTGGATGCGGTGTACAACGGCGTTGGATTGCCGGCTTTCGATCCCCGCTCAGATCCTCTCAGGTCCTATCGCAATAGGCCGGGACAGCCGGTGGTGATCGGTTCCATTTCGACATTGATAGAGCAGAAGGGATTGACCTTTCTCCTGGAGACAGCGGATATCCTTCGAAGAAAGAACACGAATTGCGTATTTCTGATCGTAGGCGGAGGCCCGTTACAGCAGGAGCTGGAGAGCAAATGCAAGAGGCTTGGCCTGACCGATACCGTGCATTTTCTGGGGTGGGTGCCGAACGCTGCGAACAACATGCTTCCATTTCTGGATATCTTCTGTCAGTCGTCCTTGTGGGAGGCCAATTCGATTGTGTTGTTGGAAGCCATGGCAGTGGGATTGCCGATCGTCACCACGGATGTCGGGGAGAGCAGGCATGTCATTGAGGAAGGGCGGAGTGGTCGGATAGTGAGGCCTCGAGATCCGGCTGGTATGGCTGACGCGCTGGCCATGCTGGTTGCTCAGAAGGAATTGCGTCAGAAAATGGGGCAGAGCGCGAAGCAGGACTTCGTGGACAGGTTTACCGTCGACAGGATGATCGCCCGCTATCAGGAGGTATATGAAGACCTATTGTGACGGCTGTGAGCCATTATTGGAGTAAAAGGCGGAAGTTTGACGCGGGCGTTTCACAGGCTGTCGACGCGCGGGTTTAAGCTTTCGGATGAATCGCATCATTCTGTAGGCTGCGCGGAACAATTCTTCTCGGTTCCCCATTTCCTGAAACTGTGTAAAAATGAAGGTGCGCTGCGATTGTCGGGTTCTGAGATCTCTAGCCGATCCGGTACAAGGTCGAGTAGAGAATTGCTGTGTTGTCCCGATGGGGGGGGGTGGAAGTGACGGCGATGGAAGGGTTGTTCTGGCTGTCTGCGATCGGGGTTGTGTATCCCTACCTGGGGTATCCTGTTCTCTTGTGGCTCATGAGCGGCATGTTAGGGAGGTTAAGACCGCACGCGCAGGACGACTCCTCGTTTTGCCCCTCGATTTCCATGATTATTCCGGCTTGCAATGAGGCAAGCCGGATTGAACGGAAAATTGAAAACACAAAGGCGCTTCGCTATCCCGCCGACCGGCTACAAGTGCTCTTTGTCTCAGGGGAGTTGATCCGAAAGCATGCGGCTGGTCCTATCGCATTGATTGAGCTTCCGGTGCGAGGTGGGAAGGCCGCGGCGCTGAATGCCGGTCTCGATCATGCCACGCATGATATCGTAGTGTTTTCGGATGCGTCGATCGAACTGGAGCCGGATGCCTTGCGGTGCATCGTGCAAGGCTTTCGCGATCCCGGTATCGGGTGCATTTCCGGTGAGGACATGATTGCGGAGTCAGGCGGAGAGGCTTGGTATGGACGGTATGAATTGCTTGTCCGCCGTTTGGAATCCAGGGTCCATTCCATCGTCGGAGCGAGCGGGTCCTTCTATGCGCAGCGGCGTAAGCTCTGTGAGCCATTTACGGAAGGTCTGGCGCCTGATTTTCTGTCCGTGCTCAGAACGGTGGAGAAGGGGTTCCGTGCCGTCAGCGAGCCTGCCGCCGTGGGCATGATGACCAGTGTCAAAGACTCCAAACAGGAGTTTGACAGGAAAGTACGCACGTTGATCCGTGGAATGACCGCGCTGTTTGTCTATAGGCGGGTACTGAATCCAGTTCGCTTCGGTGTCTTTGCCATCGAGATGCTGTCTCATAAGATCTTGCGTTGGTCCGTGCCTTTCTTCCTCATCACCGCGCTGGTGAGTTCCGTACTGCTCATCGATTCCCCGTGGTTTCTTTTTGTCTCGTTCGTTCAGATTGCATTCTATCTGACCGCGCTCCTGGCTTGGTGGGGCTGGAGTATCATCCGGCGATCGCTGCCGGGAAAGATCGCTCTCTACTTTTCGATGGTCAATGCGGCCATTCTAGTGGCCTGGATGAAGTATGCAATGGGTGTGAGGCAGGAACTGTGGACCCCCTCGCAACGATAAAGACTCCGGCGATCGAAACGCCGCTGTTTTTTGAGAACGGGGATTACCGCCTCTTTGGTGTCGTGCACCAGCCGGTTGGCACGCCATCAGGGGCGGCCTGGGTATTTTGTCACCCGTTTGCGGAGGAGAAGTTGTGGGCGCAGCGGGTGTATGTCTCCTTCGCCCGCACACTGGCCGCCCGCGGCGCTTGGGTGCTGCGATTCGACATGCTGGGGAGCGGCGACAGCGAGGGGCAGTTTTCGGCTGCCTCGGTGGACACGATGCTGTCCGACATCGATTGTGCGATCCGGTATTTGGAGGGAGTCAGTGGCATCAGTGTGAGAATTGGGTTGCTTGGACTGCGCTTCGGCGCGACGCTGGCCGCCCTGGCTGCCGAGCGGTCTCCCAAAGTCAGCAAGCTGGTGTTGTGGGAGCCGATTGTCGATGGCGCCAAATACATGCAGGAAATGCTACGCATCAATCTGACGACACAGTCGGCGGTCTATAAGGAAATCCGCCATAATCGGGAAGCATTAGTCCGGATGATGCGGGAGGGCATCACAGTCAACATCGATGGCTATGAGTTGGCCTATCCCTGTTACGAGCAAGCAACGGCGGTCGACTTGAAGGAGGGGCGCAAGCGGTTTGCCGGCCCCTGTCTGATTGTTCAGATAGGAAAAGACGGGCAGCCCGTTCATCCCGATCTCAAGACGTTGCAGGAAACGTATCCTGTTGCTGATCTGCAATGTGTTGTGGAGGAACCGTTTTGGAAAGAAATCAAGCGATGGTACCGTGCAGCGCCGAATTTGTCTGAAACCACGTTGGCCTGGATGGCAGCACGATGACAAGCGAAGTGTTCCCCGTAACATTTCAGAATAGGGATGGCCACCGTCTGTTTGGTATGGTGCATCGGCCTGTGAAGTCCTGCGCATCCGGCGCCGCAATCATTCTCCTGTCGCCAGGAGTGAAAATGCGGGTCGCGCCGCATCGGCTGTATTTGAATATGGCTGACCGGTTTGTCTCACTGGGCTATACCGTGTTGCGGTTCGACTTTTACGGGCTGGGTGATTCGGAAGGGGAGGCGGAGGAGGAGTTTCTGGCCGATCTCTATGGAGCGGTGCAGGTCGGCCGCTATATTGAGGATACGATTGCGGCCATGGACTGGATGGAGTCCACCTACGAGGCCAAGAATTTTATTGTTTCAGGGCTGTGTGGAGGCGCCATCACGGGACTGCTTGCTGCCGTAAAAGACCGGCGCATTGTCGGCCTGCTTGGGCTCGCAGTTCCGGTCATTCTTGACGGTTCCCGCATCGACTTCAGCAAGTACATGACTGAGGCCCAGCTGAGTGCGACTCGTGACGGGTATCTCGGAAAGCTTGTGAATCCGGTGGCCTGGCGCTCATGGGTTCGCTTTCTGACCTTCCGGAGCGATTACAAGATGATCGTTCGATCACTGCTCAAGCCGCTGCTGGAAAAACTGCGTAAGCCTCAACCGATTTCGCCGGTGCCGACGCAATCGGAGCCCGCAGACAATACAAATCCGTATTTCGCACCGGCATTTCGCCAAATGGTGTCAACCTCAAGGCCAATTTATCTGATTTTTTCTGAAATGGACCGTCTCTATTGGGAATTTGAAAAGAAGTTTGTGGAGCGCAACCGTCCGATGCTGGATTCACACAGGGCTTGGTACGAGGTTCATATGACGAAAAACGCCAACCATATTTTCTCTTTCCGTGAGTGGGAGGATGATATGTTGGATCAGTGCAGCCGGTGGCTTTGTCATTTCAATTCCGGTTAGGTGTGGATTGTTTACGAGAAGCTGCGGCTGCCTTCTTCGCGAGAGCGTCTCGATAAAGTAATTGTGAGAAGGATTGTGGGGGAGAATACTTCAAAAGTTAATGTCCTGTATTGTGAGAGCTGCATGGATGGAACGGTCGGTGGTTCCCATCATTGCCTTTTGCATATCGTCGAGAATCTTGACCGGTCACAATATGAACCGCTTGTGCTGTTTTATGACAGGCATGCATTACTGCCAAGATTTCAGGCAGTTGCTAATACCCTGGTCTGGACAGACGGATTCCATAACCCAGTCCGGTGGAGCACTGGCAGCGGTATCCTGTCAGCTCCGTTCATGTTCATGAAACGGGCAGTCAATTGTTTTAGATGGCTTGGCACTATTGCCAAGTACGTTTCGTTCATCAAGAAGAAACAGATCGACCTCGTTCATCTGAACAATTCAATTACTCGCCATCATGAGTGGATGTATGCAGCTATGGTGGCTGGTATACCTTGTGTTGTCAGTGAGCGAGGTCAGAACCAGCGGTATGGGGTGATGGATCGTGTCTTGGCTTGTCGTCTGGCTTTGATTATGCCGGTGTCCCGCTGGATTATGGATCATATGGTAGAACGAGGTGTAGCGGCACATAATATTCGTGTACTCTATGATGGGCTAGACGCGAGAAACATTTCCGTTGGTCGAGCGCCGGAGGCCATTCGCGAGATATATGGAATCAAGCCTCACCAGCTTGTGATTGGGATGGTAGGGAATATCAGAGCGTGGAAGGGGCAGGAGACTGTTGTTCGAGCTTTGATTGAGGTTTCAAAGGTCTATCCGGAAATAGTCTGTTTTTTCGTCGGTGCGGCGACAGCTGAAGATCAGCCGTACTTGGATCACTTGTACGGACTGTTAAAGGAAGCTGGGATTGAAGCAAGTGCCCGGTTTACCGGGTACCAGTCAGACCCTGCGAGCTTTATCAACGCAATGCGGTTGCTCGTTCACGCATCAGTTCATCCTGAACCATTTGGCATGGTAGTGCTGGAAGGGATGGCTCATCGTAAAGCGGTCATAGGGTCGCGCGCTGGAGGGGTGATTGAGATAGTGGTTGAGGGACAAACAGGGTACACCTTTCCCCCTGGCGATGCCCGCCTTCTGGCCGAGCGAATCATTGAGCTACTTGGAAATCCAGATAAAGCAATGCAAATGGGTGAAGCAGGTTATCAGCGACTGATGACAGATTTTACGCTTCAACGCTACATGGAAGATATCCATATCGCCTATCAAGCGGTACTTGCCAGGAAATCCTTACCCTCGAACCTTGGGCTTACTTATTCGGTCAAGCGGCATGCGGACGATTAAGATCCTTCATTTGCGGGACACGTACGAAATCGGCGGGCCTGGCAAGACAATCCTCGAGACATTTCGAGCGATAGACCATGAGCGGTTCCAATTACATCTGGGCGTCTTTGCAAAGCATGGTGAGTCAGGCGACTCACCCTTCACGACCGAGGCCAGGCGTCTGGGTTTCCCGGTTCATTTTGTTCGTGGGAGGCATTCATACGATCCGACAATGGTCAGTAACGTGCGTGACCTGGTCAAGGCCCTTCAGATCGATATCGTCCATGCGCATGAGGCCAAGTCAGACGTGATTGCTTATCTCGCATCACGAGTTGTTCCTGTCGCGATCATGACGACGTTGCATGGCTGGATCGGGAACGGACTCAAAGGGCAGGTATTGATCGCCCTTGACAAGCGTATCGTTCGGAAGTTTGATCGAGTCATTGCGGTCTCGCGTCAAATAGAACGCGAGTCGCTTGTCGCTGGAGTTCCGAAAGAAAAGCTGCGGCTGCTGCACAATGCGATCGTCGTCGAAAAGTATCAGCGGACCGGCATCCGCGGAGCGTTTCATGAAGCGGTTGGACGACACGTGGATCGTCCTGTGATTGCAAGTGTCGGTCGATTGAGTGCCGAAAAAGGTCATGCTGACCTGATTGACGCCATCTCGCTGGTCAAGCAGTCTGGTCATATCCTATCGCTGGTTTTGATCGGCGATGGGCCAGAACGTCCTAAGCTGGCGCGACAGATCCAATCGCTCGGGCTTGAGGAGGTTGTGCATATGCTGGGATATATTCAGGCGCCGCAGCGGTTACTCGAAGGAGTCGATCTCATGGTGCTGCCATCTCATACCGAAGGGCTTCCGAACGCGGCGTTGGAAGCGTTGCTGATGGAAGTCCCGGTGTTGGCGACGAGAGTCGGCGGCACGCCGGAAGTGATCACCGATGGAGAAACGGGCCGTCTTGTATCACCCCAGTCGCCGCGCGAGCTGGCGGCCGGCATTTTGGAATTTCTCAATTCACCAGAATCATGGAAACAGATGGCATTGCGCGGAAGAGACGTAGTGAAAACCGGTTTCGATTTTCAGGCTAGAACGCGCAGGCTCGAAACGATCTACAGCGAAGCATTGGGGCGGTCGGTCTAAGACCATGGTGTATTACGGGATTCTTCTATTTTTCGTCTTGGAGTATGTTCAGTTGGGAAATTATTTCCCTCTTGTGCTGACGCTGCATTTGAACTCGATTGTGCCGCTTTCCGTATTTCTGGGTTCTCTTGTAAGTCGGGGACAAGTAGCGATTTCAGAGATCCTAGCCAGCACAAATGCACGCTGGCTCATCTATTTGCTTGTTTTGATCGTTATTTCCGGGTTGACGTGCGACGTCAAACAGTATGCGCTCAACGTATTGTTGATGGTATTTGGTTATTGCCTCGCCTATTTCTTTTTGAGAAAGGAAGTCTATACCCTGGACAGAATGAAAGGGGTTGTAATGACTTTGGTGTTCGTCCACGTTGCTGTCGGTGTTCTGAACCCCGATTTGTTTACCAATGATGGGCAGCGTCACTATGTCACGGCTGGCTTTTTCATGGGCGACGGGAATGATTTTGCTCTATCGCTCAATATTGCGATTCCGTTCTGCTTATTTTTGATGTTGAGTTCACAGGGGAAAACCCAGAGACTCTTCTTTGCCGGGTCGTTATTGTTGCTGATATTCGCGGTGGTGATGACGCAATCGCGGGGAGGAATTCTGGCTTTGTCTAGTGTAGGTTTCTACTATTGGCTGAGGAGTGAGCGAAAGATATGGGGCCTCATCGGAATTGGAATAGTAGTTGTCTTTGTTTTGGCTGTGGCCCCGGCGCAAGTGTTCGACAGGTTCGCGACACTGACGAAGACCGATGAAGAAATGGAAGGATCTGCTCAAGGACGGATCTTGGCCTGGACAGCTGGGCTCCAAATGGCTGCGGATAATCCTCTGTTAGGTGTGGGCGTGGGGCATTTCCCTGTCAAGTATGGCGCGGAATATAAACCTGCAGGATACGGGCTCAATGCAATTCCATGGCAAACAGCTCACTCCTCGTACTTTCTTCTCCTTGGCGAACTGGGTATTCCGGGTATTATGTTTCTCATAGGGATTCTTGCCTCCAATCTCATTGCCAGTAGGCGAATATTGAGAGAGCGAAGCCCAGGAATGGATCGGCAAGCCGTTACTTGCAGGAAATTGGTGATTGCGCTTGAGGCAAGTTTGATTGGTTTCGCAGTGGGGGGGGCTTTTCTCTCAGCCGCGTATTATCCGCATATTTATTTTCTCGCCGCTCTTTCGGAATGCGGACGCGATCTCTATAAAAAGGCACTTGCCTCAAAGGCTGCCGAGGAGCCTGCTGATCCGACTCTGGTCAAAGTATATGGGCAGGTGCCTGCCTGATTAAGATGCCGACAGCGTGGTTTGTGTGCCGGTCCTCCACAGTGTAGGCTTCTGTGGTATTTTCAAGCGATTCACGATCCAGCACATGGTCCGTGATTGTGGAACCATCTACGAAGAACTGATGCGATGAACGTCCTTTTCCTCTCTCAGATCGTACCCTATCCTCCTCACGGCGGAGTGTTGCAGAGAGGGTATAATCTCGTGCGCGAGCTGGGGCGTGAGGCCCGCGTGCACCTGCTGGCGTTTGTGCATCCCGACGTGCTGCCCACCGAGGCAACTTGCCGTGAAAGCCAGGTGGCGCTCGGGAAATTTTGTGAGGCCGTGGAGTATTTTCCCTTGTGGCCCAAGGCCTCGCCGGTTCATCGCATCGCAGGGTTGGCGGTCGGTGCCCTTTATCCGCGTCCTTTTAGCGTGCTGGCGCACCGGTCAGCCGCGTTCAGGGGGCGGGTGGCCGAGTTGGTCGAGACAAAGAAATTCGATGTGATTCACGTCGATACGATTGCACTGGCCCAGTTTCTAGACCAGAGGTGGGCGACCCCCACGGTCTTGACTCATCATAACATCGAGTCACAGTTGATGGAACGACGAGCCGGAGCGGAGAGCGGCCTGCTGGCGAGGCTGTACCTGCGTCGGGAGACAAAGAAATTGTTGGCCTATGAAGCGAAGCTATCCGGGATGTTTGACGTTAATGTGTTTGTGGCTCAGACGGATGAACAGACGTTGATGGGAAGGGTTCCGGGCTTGCGCACGGCAATTGTGCCCAACGGCGTCGATATTGAATACTTCACACCGAATCAGGGAAAAGATTTGCCTGCGCTGATCTATACGGGCGGCATGAACATGTTTGCAAACCGTGATGCAGTCATGTTTTTCCTGAGCGAAGTCTGGCCCTTGATTCGGAAGCAGGTGCCGGACGTACGATTCTTTGTCGTCGGCCAGGATCCACCTAAAGAGCTACTGGAACTGGCTGCGCGTGATTCTCAGATTGTTGTCACGGGTTATGTGAACGATGTCCGACCGCTGGTGTGGGATGCGACTGTTTACGTTGTTCCATTGCGTGTAGGAGGCGGAACGCGCTTGAAGGTATTGGATGCCATGGCGATGGGGAAGGCGATGGTGTCGACGTCAATCGGTTGCGAAGGTCTTGAAGTCAAGCCCGACGAACACTTGCTGGTGGCCGATAGTCCTGTGCAGTTTGCCGACAAGACAGTCAAGTTGCTTCGCGATCCAAGTCGCCGGGGTACGTTAGGGCACAACGCCCGTGAATTGGTGGAGCGGCGCTACTCCTGGCGGATGATTGGCGGACAATTGTTGGAAGCCTATCGTCTCGCCGTTGAGAACAGAAGGCAGAAGCGATGAACCGCTACGCAACCGCGCTCTACAATCTGGTTCCAGCTTGGGGGCAGAGCCTAATTCTGACGGGCTATAGCACGCTGCTCGACCGTGAGCGATACGGGGGACGGTTCGGAGAGTTCCGGGATCTGCTGGCGAAGGCCGAGTGGTTTTCGGAGAGCGAGCTTACGGCATATCAGGATGACCGGCTACGCGCGACGGTGAAGCGTGCCTATGGGACCGTTCCGTTCTACCGTCGCCGCTTTGATGAATGCAGGTTGACGCCATCCGACATTCGAGGGCAGGCGGATTTGCCCAAGATTCCCCTGCTCACTCGAGACGATGTGCGAGGGCACTTCGATGAATTGCGTTCTCGAGATGTCGATCGCAATGCGATGAAGACCGGTCATACGAGTGGAACGACCGGTACGCCGCTGACGGTCGGGTACGATGACAACACGATTTGGATGGCCTATGCGGCGTTGGATCGCCATTACGGATGGGCAGGGTGCCGGCTGGCCACCGATGGAGATCGCATCGCAGTGGCTCGCGGCAATGTGATTGTTCCGTTGGATCAGAAACGGCCGCCCTTCTGGCGGATGAACCGGCGCCACAATCAACTGTTGCTGTCATCCTTTCATCTTTCCAAACAGAATTTGCCTGCGTATTTCGAGGCGTTGGCTCAGTTCAAACCAGCTGTGCTCGATGGGTATCCCTCGACACTCTATGTGCTGGCAAAATTTCTGCAGGGTTGCGGTCAGACATTCCCCATCCGGGCGGCGATCACGTCATCCGAAACGCTGTATGACTTTCAGCGTGAGGTGATTGAGGAGCGTTTCAAGTGCCGTGTCTTCGACTACTATGCCTTGGCAGAGCGGGTGATATTTTCCAGCGAATGCGACCGGCATGAAGGACACCATCTGGCCATGGAGTATGGAGTGTCGGAGATTGTGGACGATCAGGGGCAGCCTGTGCCTGTCGGCACCGTCGGCAAACTGGTTGGCACGAGTCTGCATAACGATGCGATGCCCTTGATTCGCTATGTGACGAACGATATGACGAGTCTGCGGGACAAGCCCTGTTCTTGCCGCCGTGGTTTGAAGATCATGGACGATGTGACGACGAAGGCTGAAGACCTACTTACGCTGAAAGACGGGCGGCTTATTTCTCCTTCCGTCCTCACGCATCCCTTCAAGCCGCTGGACTGTATCGAAGGCTCGCAGATCGTGCAAACAGATCCTCAAACTGTGATTGTCCGGTTGATTCCCGGTCCTGCGTATACTCAGGCCCATACAGACCATCTCATTACCGAGCTGACGGCCCGCTTGGGAGCGGATGTCAAGGTCGAGGTTCAGATGGTGGATCGGTTGGAGCAAAAGTCGAGCGGTAAATTCAAATGGGTGATCTCTCATGTCCCCCTGGGGATTTGACCGATCAAGATCTTATCCCGAATTATTCATGACGATTCGTGAAAAAGCCGCTTTGCCCCGGCGCGACAGGCGTGAAGAGCGCGACCCGCGTGACGAGAATGTCTGTTCCCTGAGTCCCGCGCGTCTTGCCACTCTCGCCATTCTCGCACAAGTTGCGTATCGGCGATTGTAGTAGAAGCGCTCGTGATTAATGCAGGTTGTGGCGGCGAAGGAGAGAGATTGAATTTATGTGCGGGATAGTTGGGCTGATGCATACCGATCAGGCAAGGCGCTGCATGCCAGAGATGGTCACGAAGATGCGAGACATCTTCACCTATCGAGGCCCGGATGATGCGGGTCTCTATCTCGACGGACCTGTGGGGCTTGGCCATCGCCGGTTGAGCATTATCGATCTGGGGGGCGGGCATCAGCCGATGTCCAACGAAGAGGGCTCACTCTGGATCGTGTTCAACGGGGAGATTTACAACTATCGCTCCTTGAGAGAAGAGCTAATCGCGAAGGGATATCGTTTCCAAAGCCAGAGCGACACCGAGGTCATTCTCCATCTCTATGCAGAGCGTGGCGAAGCCTGTGTGCATGCGCTCAATGGGATGTTCGCCTTTGCCATCTGGGATGCCCGGCGGCGGGTGCTTTTCCTCGCCCGTGATCGGATGGGCGTAAAGCCGCTGTACTATGCGGTTACGCCGAAGGCGTTTCTGTTTGCATCCGAGATCAAGGCCATTTTGGCGAGCGGGATGGTGCCCGCACGTTGCCGCGATGAGGCCGTGGCCGAGTACATGTTGTTGCGCCAGGTGGCCGGACCGGAGAGCCTGTTTGAAGGGGTGATGAACTTGCCTCCAGGGTGCACGCTCACCCTGCATGACGGAAAACCCAAGATTGCACGGTACTGGTCTCTCAGGCCGGCTGCGGACAGACCCCGGATCAGCTATGAAGATGCGCGGCAGACCTTGACGGATCTGTTGCAGGATTCCGTGAAGCTGCGGCTGATCAGCGATGTGTCGGTAGGGACATTCTGCAGTGGAGGGGTCGACTCCAGCCTCGTCACCGCGTTGGCATCGAGGATCAAAGGCGATCGGGTCAACACCTTCTCCATCGGTTTTGATGAACCGGAATATGACGAGAGCGCCTTCGCGCTGATGGTATCCAAGGCGTACGGGACCATTCATCATCAGCTCACGATCGGCAATGCCGAATTCAGCGATCTGTTCCCGCAGATGGTGTGGCAGAACGACGAGCCGCTCAACTTTGCCAATTCAGTCCAGATATTTGCGTTGAGCCGGCTGGCCAAGCAGCATGTCACCGTGGTGCTCACCGGCGAGGGGTCGGATGAGTTATTCGCGGGGTATCCACGCTATCGTATTCCAGGAATGGCGAGGATTTATCGGCAGGTGCCGGGGCTGTTGAGGAGTTTGGCGAAACTGTGGGGGAGTGTGACGCGGGATCATCGGGTTGCCAAGCTCGATCGCTACGCCGCATGCTCTCCCATGGAGACGCTGCTGTACAATTCCAGTATGTTGCGTCCCGATGTGGTGGCCTCGGTCTACCCACAGGTGCTGGAGAGCCATCTCGATTTTCGCCTGTCCTGTCTCGCGGGGACGGAGAACCTGGGGTTGGATGACTTGGATCGGGTGTCCCTCCTGGATCAAGAGTGTTTTCTTGTATCTATTCTCAACCGGCAAGATAAGATGAGTATGGCAGCGAGCATCGAATCGCGCGTGCCATTTATGGACTATCGCATCGTCGAATTCGCCAATCGTTTGCCGGCTGCCTATAAACTACGTGCCGGCACCGGCAAGGCCATTGTGAAGGATGTGGCACGCGCGTTCCTGCCGGCTGAAACTGTCGATCGCCGAAAGTCGGGATTCGGAGTTCCGTTGGACCGATGGTTCCGGTCGAATATCGGTATGGGGGAACGGATCATGGCGATGCCTGAACAGGGAGCCTCAGACCTGTTTGATCGCACAGCCCTTCGCCGGCTTGTCGAGGAACATCGTGCCGGCAAGCATGACCACTCAGAACTCTTATGGACGGTCCTGAATTTTCAGACCTGGAAGCAGACGTTCCATTGCTAGGGTACTTCTGAGACAGAGAACGTCAAGAGAGCAGTATCAACTGGGAATCACATGACCATGGGACAACAAGGCAACACAACGACACCGCTGGATGTCGCGCTCATCGGTTGTGGCAAGATGGCCGTGCATCACGCCAAAGCCATTAAGGCGCACGGTGCCGGGCGCATTATCGCCTTGGCAGACCCGTCCGGTGATAGGTCTAAATTAGAGGGGTTGGTTTCCAAGGATACGCCATTTTTTACGTCCGCCGCCGATTTGCTGAAGGCGACCAATCCCACGGTCGTCCACATCGCCACGTCTCCCGCGACCCACGCGGATTTGGCCATACTGTGTTTGGAGCATGGCGCCCATGTCTATGTGGAGAAGCCCTTCACGCTGCGATTGGCGGAGGTGGATGCGGTCCTTGAGGCTGCGCGGAAAGCCAGCCTGTCTGTCTGCGCCGGGCATCAGCTGCTCTACGAGGCGCCGGCGCGCGCGCTCACTGCGTCGCTGCCGCTGATCGGCCGCGTGGTTCACGTTGAAAGCTATTTTTCGTTTAAGACGGTGAGAAAGTCCAACGATGGGCGGTCGTTGATGTCTCCCATCGATCAGCTGCTGGATATTCTCCCGCATCCGGTCTACACGTTGCTGGATGCTCTGGGTGGAGCGGCCGGGACAGCCTCGCAGCTTCAGTCCTTGTATGTCCGCCCTGAGGGTGAAGTCCATGCGTTGTTGCAGGCAGGCGAGACCACAGGAGTGCTTGTCGTAACATTGCGAGGGCGGCCGATCGATTCCTATTTGCGGGTTGTGGGCACCAACGGATCATTGCGCGCGGATTTTGTGCGAGGCCAACTGACCAGGCTGGCGGGGCCGGGAACCTCGGCAGTAGGAATTCTCTCGAATCCCTATCGGGAAGCCATGCAAATTCTAGTGGGATCGACGCGCGGATTTGCCTCGCGGATTCTCAAGAAAGGTAAGGGCTACCCGGGGTTGGCTGAATTGATTGAGGCGTTTTATAACAGCATCCGTCACGGTACCCCGCCGCCGTTGTCGCCGTCTTCCATCCGAGAGACGGTTCGTCTCTGCGAGCAGGTCGGCCAGAGATTGCGCGAAGCCAAAGAAGAATTCGAGGCGAGGGCGGAGGCCGATCTGGAGGCGCGCACCCGGCAGCTTCCGCCGATCGGTACAGGGAAGGGGTTGGTACTGGTCACAGGCGGAAGCGGAATGCTGGGCCGGGCTGTCGTCGCAGAACTGCGCCAATGTGGGTGGCCGGTCCGTGCGCTGGGGCGCCGTGTGCCTCCTCCTTCGGAACGGGAACCGGGGGTCGAATATGCCAAGGCCGATCTCGGAGGAGACTTCGATGGGTCAGTATTGTCCGGAGTCCAAACCGTCGTCCATTGCGCTGCAGAAACTGCAGGAGGCAAGGAAGCACATGAACGAAACTCTGTGCTGGCGACGCGCAATCTTCTCAGGAGCGCTGCCAAGGCATCGATTCAACGTTTCATCCACATCAGCAGTTTGGCCGTGTTGAAGACCAGTAAAGAGATGGGCGGGCCGCTCGATGAACAGACGCCGGTGGATGCAGGCAATCTTGGCCGTGGGCCCTATGTCTGGGGCAAGGCGGAATCGGAACGCGAAGTTGTGGAGCAGGGGCCAACGCTTGGCTTAAAGGTCAAGGTCATCAGGCCAGGCCCGCTGGTTGATTTTTCTGATTATGAACCACCCGGGCGGTTGGGCCGAGAGTTGGGGCCGATCTACATCGCTGTGGGGCCGCGATCGAGCCGGATTAATCTGTGTGATGTGGGCATGGCTGCCCAGGTGATCAGGGCAACGGTTCAGGATATGGATTCGGCGCCGGCCGTCGTCAATCTTGTGGAACCGATTGCTCCTACACGCGAGGAGTTGTTGTCTCGCTGGCTCAAGAAACGCCCGGACCTTAGGGGTGTCTGGTTGCCGGCCTTTGTGTTGTCTGTGGCGTCGCCGCTGCTCATCTTGCTGCAGAGGATCGCTCTAAGAAGCAAGACACCGATCGACATTGCTGCTGCATTTGCGTCAGAACGCTACAGTACAACGCTTGCAGCAAGGGTGGTGGAGAATGCTCGGCGGGGTGCGGATGTGTGAGGCAGCCATTCTGTCTGTCTCATTTTTGGATTCATGATACTAGGCGAGATGAGATTCATGCTTCGTTTCTCAAAGGTGGCAACAGCGGTGTGCGTAGCGGGGTTGTTTGCGCCGCTCTTCGCTAGTGGTGCGGATCCGGCTGCGCTGAGAGGAAGTACTGGGATGGGTTTGAAACACGAGAGTGCGAAGAGCCTTGTGATTCTTGGGGCGTCCTATGCGGGTGGATGGCCTTCGGACAAACCGATTGCTGGTTATCGGGTGGTCAACAAGGGAGTTGGTGGCCAGCAATCGTTTGAGATGTTAGCCCGATTCGAGAGCGACGTGATTGCCCTCAATCCTGATGCGGTCATCATTTGGGGGTTTATCAATGATATCTTTCGCTCAGACCAGGTGAAGATAGACCAGACGTTGACCCGGACTCGGGAAAGCATGCGGGCGATGGTGGAGCTGGCAAGGAAGTCCGGGATTACTCCCATTCTTGCCACGGAAGTGACGATTCGTGGAAAAGAGGGATGGCGAGAAACGGTAGAAGCGCTGATAGGAAGTCTGCTAGGGAAGTCGAGTTATCAGGAATATGTCAATGGACATGTTAGTGAGATAAACCGGTGGATTCGGGATCTGGGGGCTCGTGAAGGCATATTGCTGCTTGATCTCGAACAAGTGCTTGCCGATCAACAGAACATTCGGAAGAGGGAATATGCTTTGCCGGATGGTAGCCATATTTCTGCGCAGGGATATGATGCTTTGATTCAGTATTCCGAGGAAAGGCTTAAAGCTTCCCTTAGTTCCAGATAGTGTTCAGTGTTATTCGGCCCGCTTTGTATGGAAACATTCTTTAAGTATCTAATTCTCCCATCCAATCTGATCGCTGTAAGTGCCGTATTGGGGTTTTGTTTGCTTTGCAGCCGCTGGTCCAGGAGGGTGGGAACCTGGGTGAGCCTCTTGACGCTTGCGTGTTACCTGGCATTCGCTTCGGGACCTATTGCATTCCTACTCTTGGGCTATCTTGAATATCAGGTTCCGTCGGCTACAGTATCGGAGCGCGAAGGAATTCGCACGATCGTTGTGCTGGCCGCATATGCAGAATCAGACCCGTTGGTTCCGCTGAGTGGTCGGGTGAGCAACGGAACGGCGGTTCGGTTGCTTGAGGCAATTAGCTTATTTCAATCGAAGCCTGATTCCACATTGATTGTCAGCGGGGGAGGGGTGGTTCCGGCAATCATGCGTGATGTGCTGATATCCGCTGGTGTGCCAGCCGATCACATTATGGTTGATGGCGCGTCATTCAGTACTTTTGAGAGTGCGACGCATCTGGCCTCTGTACTAGAGAGGGCGCCATTTCTGCTTGTGACGTCGGCTGGGCATATGCCCAGAGCAATGGGGGTTTTTCGAAAGATTGGAGGGGATCCACGTCCGATCCCAACGCATTATTTAACGAGACGTAATTGGCTAGCGATTCAGTACTTGCCAAAACCTTCGCATCTCGAATATTCAGATTTGGCTATGTCTGAATATGCCGCGTTAGCGTGGTATCGGGTTAACGGGTGGCTGTAACAAGTCAATCGGGGTGCTGAAGATTGTAAAGGTCAGAGTTATTACGAACATGAAATCATTCCCTGATTTCCACTGCGAGGATGGAGCGTTTGAATTCTACCGGGTTCAACAGGTTGAACCACTGGTGCAGACAGTGCAGGTGGTGGAGGAGGCGCTGTACGTCGCGCACCCTGCGGCGGCTTCTGGATATTGATTGTTTGGCCTCGGTGGGCAAACAACTCTTTGCGCAGATCAGAGCGTATCTGGCTGCGCCGGGCAAAGTGACTAATTCTATGGGGCTGGATTGGCGGAAATGAAAATCAAGGTTCTTACTAATATAAAAGGGCTGACTTCCGTTAGGCTGGACGGTGTGGATTTTGAATTTTCTCCGTTTGAGTCCTGCCAATCATTGCCTGCCCTGTCGAATTTTCTTAAGTCTTTTAACTTCCATTATATTTTGCTGAATGGGGCTCTGCATGAAGCGTTACTGCTGTCAGTTCTGAAGTGGATTATCCCTTTCAATCGTACCAAGGTTGTATTGGTGGATATTCTGCTATCTGCGCCAATAGGGCTGAGAGGTCGACTCAAGTCGTACCTGCTGACGGTACTTCTGAGAAAAGTTCACATGTTTATCCTTTACTATAAGAACACGCAGGGCTTGCGTAAGTATTACGGTATCCGTTCGGATAAGTTCCGGTATGTTCCCTTTAAGATTAATCAACAGGAGCTGGTCCTGAAAATGTCTCCAAGGGATGATGGGTATATTTTCTGCGGAGGGAAAACGAGAAGAGATTTTGTGACCCTGTTTAATGCAGTAAAAGAGTTGGATTATCCCGTCAAAATTGTAACAACCGACAATAGCGATATTGCTCAGCACGGTTCGTATCTTGATGAGAGCCTGGCACCGGCTAATGTCGAAATAGTAAGGCTTGATGGTAGTCCGGAAGCATTTATCTCATACATGGCCGCAGCGCGTCTTGTGATTTTGCCGATAAAGCCTGATATTTGTGGGGCTGGAATCGGGGTATATATAATGGCAATGGCACTGAAGAAGTGCGTGATTATCTCGTCGGGGCCAGGAACCGATGATGTACTGTCCTCAAGCCAGGCGATAGTTGTGCCTTCAGGAGATTCTACCGCTCTGAAATGCGCTATTGTTAAAGCATTTACTGATTCCACATATCGAAGCATTTTTGAAAATGATGGCTATAAATATGCCATGAGTCTACAAGGGGAAGAGCGGTTACTTCGGTCGATAGTTTCACAGCTCCATGCGGATGTGACGAGTAAGTGATCACCTACATGTATCTCTTCGACACCCTGCACCCCTCCCCGCCCCCCTAATCTCGACCCGAATCGTATCGATCGTGGCCTTCCGTGGTTATCGTTCAAGCGGCGACATCCGCAGCCTGCTAGGTGGTATAGGGAGATGGGAAAGGAAAACTATGAGTGTTTGGAAAATATTGAAGGGGTTGATACGGCGTACAACCGGTTTTCACATTAAGGCTTTAGAGCAAAGTAGTTTTCTAATTAGTCGTCGCTTAGAGTTTTGGTTTTTATATGATTTCCTGATTCAATCCATCATAGAAGCAAATAGCATAAATCTTGTTTTAGATATTGGTGCCAATAAAGGGCAGTTCGGAAAAAGCATCAGGAGTTTTTATTCTGGGACGATAATATCATTTGAGCCGGTATCATCAACGTTTCAAAAGCTGCAGATGGCTGCCTCATCAGATCCGGCCTGGAGGGTAATGCAGATTGCGCTTGGAAGCGTAGAACGCAAGCAAGAGATTAATATATCGCCTCAAGATGTTTTCTCTTCATTTCTCAAAAATAACAAGTATTGTTCGAGTCAATTTGGTAATGAATCAGTACATAATGAGACTGAACTGGTTTCAGTCAGGAGGCTTGATAAGCTGCTTGAAGAGATGATCCCCGATATCCATAACAAGAGGATATTTATCAAGATGGATACCCAAGGGTACGATATGGAGGTATTTAAAGGTGCGACGGGTATATTGAAAAACATTGTGGCTATCCAATCCGAAGTATCTCTTATCCCCATTTATGATGGGATGCCTCATTGGACCGACAGCATATCTGCTTATGAACAAAGTGGTTTTTCTGTTGTCGGAATGTTCCCTGTTAATTGGGACTCTAAAAGAGTGATCGAATATGACTGTGTGTTACAGAAGACGGGGTGATTGTGGGTTAGAAGCGTCCACCTTTTTGAGCCTACCGTACTTATCACCACCACGCGCCAACAAGAGTGGAGTGAGAGACCTTGTGTATCTGTGCCCCGCCCTGGACGAGGGTGTGTCAGGCGTAGTTGATAATTGCCGAAGCGGCTCCGGTGTGGTGCAGTGATTGTTGCTCAGGCAACCTGGCCTTTCCATGGTGTGGAGTGCATTTGTAGTGGTTGACTTATTTAAGAGACTCAGTCGATTCCTGGATCGGTCGGATGGATCGCTGCAACGCAAGGCGATTAGGTCAGGTGTGTGGGTTGCTTTGTCGAGTGTGTTCGCTGCGGGACTCTCATTCCTCCGTTCGATCATCATGGCCCGACTCCTGACGCCGGAAATCTTCGGGCTTATGGCGATCTGCTCGATGGTGATCCGAGGAATCGAGATCTTTACTGAAACGGGATTCGGTGCCGCGCTGATTCATCGACAGGAACGGTTCGAAGACGCCAGGGATACGGCGTTCACGCTTTGGGTGTTACGTGGTGTTGGGCTGGCGGTGATTGCGTTCCTCGTCTCGCCACTGGTTGCAGCCTTTTATAATGAATCGGTGTTGCAACCGATTGTCGCTGTGATCGGGATCAGTTTTATCTTAACGGGCTTTAATAATATCAATGCAATTGCGCTGCATAAAGAATTGGATTTTAAGCGCCTAACCTATCTCGATCAAGTTGCTGGAGTGCTCAGTACAATAATAGGGATAGGATTAGCGTACTGGCTGCGGGATGTTTGGGCGCTTGTCTATGCTCAACTGGTGTCCTCTGCCATTTCGGTTGGGTTGTCCTACCTGATGGTGCCAGGCAGACCACGCTTTCGATATGATCCGGCGATTGCGAGAGAACTTATTTCCTATGGTAAGTATATGACTGCTCTTGCAATTGTGTTGTTCCTATGTGGTCAGCTTGACAGTGCGATAATTGGGAAACTTCTGGGTATGGAGGCACTGGGTTTCTATACAGTGGCTCATACCTTGGCCAATGTCCCTTCGACAAATTTATCGAAGATGATTGCGAAGGTGCTTTTTCCTATGTTTAGCAAGCTCCAAGCCGATTTGGTGCAGTTGCGTGTGGAGTATTTGCGGGGGGTGCGGTTGGTTGTCGCTGTGGTTGTACCAATTTCGGTTATCATTGTGGTGCTCGCCCACGATATTGTGGTTGTATTATATGGAGAAAAATGGGCTACTGCTGCAGTGCCACTGCAGATTCTCTCAATATTCGGATGTTTTCAGGCCTTGTGGATGCTGAATGGCTATCTCTATAACGCGATTGGTAAGCCCCACATCGATTTTTATATGAACACCGTTCGCCTTGTTCTCGTGCTGGGTTTGCTGTACCCACTGACTATCTTCTACGGCCTTGCCGGTGCAAGCGTGGCAGTGGCTTTACCGATGGCGGCTCAGTTTGTGGCTGGGGTCTTTTTATCCCGCAGCATGATCGGGGTTCTCGTCGCCGATACAGTCCGTCCGTTGGGTGTGGCGCTGCTACAGGGTGCAGTGTTGGCGGCCGTGCTTATCGCCACCAAATCAGTGGTAGTAGGTGACTCGATAGCGGGATTGCTGTTTTTGGTGGGTTTGGGAGCTTCCGTGTGCCTCCTCTTTAATTTTCGCAAAATTAGGTTGCAGCTCGCTACCCACAGATTGTCAATCTTCCCGGTTCGGGAAGTCCCATGAGCGAAGGTTCTGTTTTCGGTCCATTCACCCGTGCTGGTATCATATCGCGTTCAGACAATAGGATAGGATATGTTAATAGAGAAACCTGCGATTAGTGTTTGCATGCCGGTTTACAATGGCAGTAAGTTCCTCAATGCTGCTTTTGCCTGCCTCGCGGCTCAGACGCGCCGCGATTTCGAAGTCATCGTTGTAGATGACGGTTCCTCCGATTCGTCACACGAACTCGCTGAACAGCTCCTCCGGTCGACGGGGCTTCGTGGTCGTGTTATCCGAACCGAGAACCGCGGGCCTGAGCAGGCTCGCGATAGGGGCTGTGCAGAGGCTGTTGCACCTTTCATTGCACAGTACGACTGCGACGACAGCTGGGACGCAACCTACCTTGAGGCGATGGCTGGAGTGCTGGAACGGCATTCTAACGTTGGACTTGTGTATTGCGATTTTGACGAACACTTTGTCCGTGAAGCATGTCTGGTACGGAAGTCCCATACGACGCCTTGGATTAATCGCGCACTTGCAAAGCAAATTGAGGAAGATGTTCATATATTCCCACATGGGGTTTTCTTTGATCTGCTGTTACAAGGCCAGGTTCTGTTCCCGCCTTGCACGATGTTTCGCCGATCCCTGTATGATGCGGTAGGCGGGTATGCAGTCCTTCATCCTACACAGCGAATATCGCTCGACTGGTGCTTCGGTTTGCGGGCGAGCCGAGAAAGTTGCGTCGCTTACTTAGACAAGCAGCTACTCAACAAGAGTCGGCACGACGGTAATGTCAGTGGCAACATTCTGCGAACAGCTGCGGACGACGTGTCGGTATTGGAGACCATATTGCGTGACCACACACTCACAGCCTCACAACGTATACATGCACGTTCTCGTGCGGCAACCCGTTGCTTAGACGTGGCCTATCAAGAATGGTCTGTTAATGGCGATGCAACGATTGCACGACAATGGCTGGTTAGATCGTTCCGCCACAAATGGCTTAGGAGTAGTGCAATCCTGTTGCTCAAAACTTTCGTCCCAGGCTCTCTAGTGCGTGCTGTTCGGCAGGCGCGCTCAGCACGAACAAACACCGGGATGTAGCGACATGATTGAGGGGATTGCGGAACTTGTCGTGTGGTCGTTCGGAGGGTTTTGGAGACTGAGGGAGAGGATAGCTAGTTGCAAGGTCGAACCGTTAAGGCAAGTGTATTTGTTGGTTTATTATCTATATTTGCGAAAATTTGGAAGTTTTATTGGTCATACAGTGAGGTTTTCCACGCGCCCTTGCTTTCCCCATGGGTTTCACGGGGTATTCATCGCTGGAGGTACGGAAATTGGAGGAAATTGTGTAATTTTTCACCATGTGACAATTGGGGCAAATTCCATACCGTTTTCAAAGACCACGGGTATTCCAACGATTGGAGACAATTGCTACATTGGTGCCGGTGCCGTGATCATCGGGGCCACCAAAATCGGACATAACTGTCGGATCGGGGCTAATTGTACAGTAGTTTCAGATGTTCCAGACAACTCAACAGTTGTAACTTCAGCCACAAGGATGATCACAAAAAACTCTCCACCAGACAATAGATATTTCCGTTGGTCACCAAAGGGCCCTGTCTATTTTAAGGACGGCGAGTGGATATTGGAGACAGACAAGGCCGTGATTGATAGTCTGAAAAATGCGCTGTAGTTATCCTCCCCCGATGAAAGTTCATTGAATCCTAAGGTTGAGAGGTTGCAACGGCGGTGTAATATCTGAACCTGGCGTTGACGGCTCCGAGAGAAGGCCGATCACTTCGTTTCCTGTAATGTAGGCCCCTGCGGGAATCATGGCATCGTTGCTCCCTCCGATAGATTCCGCCACCCGACCGAGTGTCAATGCAGGTGAACCGGACTGGAGTTTGAAGTTCGAGCCAGCGGTCACAAAGAGCGGGTTGCTGTTGTTTAAAGAATTGACATCCTTCCCGTAGGTGCCCTGCCAAGTAGCAAATGAAAACGTCCCACCACTCTCATAATACGCAAAACGCGCGTGATTGTAATACAGATTTCTGTTGAAGGTCGTTGATTGCTGTGATGGGTTTGCGGCTTGCCAGTCAAAGATAGCATCGTTAGTTCCGACGACGATATTGTTCTTGAAGTGTACGTCCACGAGCTCGGCACCTTGCACAAAAACTCCAATTTGGTTCCCGTACAAGGTGTTGTTGATAAACCGTGATCTTGTAGACCCGAAAAAACCTGCCCACAAACCGGAGCCCGCATTATTGATAACAATGTTCTGAGAAACGATCGTATCCTCTGCAAGGAGCACGCGAATGCCACCGTTGTTATCGTGGATAAAATTCTTTCTGATGAGGTTTCGCGCTTGAGTGTACCCGGGATGGAGGCCCTTGATAAAGATGGCCAGTCCGTTGTCATAAATTTCATTGTGTTCAATGATGTTGTCGTTTGAGTCATACGCCATGACTCCGGCTTCGTTTTGCCCACCTCTGAACTGATAAATTCTATTATTCCTGATAACCGTATTGTGCGCAGGTTCCAGGCTTATTCCTCGGTAGTTCCCGCCAAAAATTGAGTAGCCGTGAAAATAAGCGCCGGGGTGCCCCTTAATGTCGCTATTGATGATCTGGCAGTGTTGACAGTTTCCGGTAAATACAACCGGACCGGTATCTGAAATGCTGCCGCCGTAGTAATCGTCTACTTGAAAATTATCCCATATGATGTAGTTGCGTCCGTTGCAGCCAATCATTCCCCCCCGAATACCCGCTTGCAGTCGTATATAGACTAAGCCTACACCACGAAAGATAATGGGGTTTCCACTCGTGCCGTTGTTGACGGGATTGAGCGCTACGGTGAATCGGTTCCCGTTTGATGGGCCGGACTCCCAGTATATCCCTGCTGAAATCAGGACGATATCGCCGGCTCGTGCGGCTTGACTACTATTTGGTGACGCAAAGCTTGTATTCCCCCATGCCGCTCTGCCAATTGTCCTCCAAGGGTTGTTTTCATTGTTCTCGGCATAAGACGTGGAATCATTGCCATTGGTGCTATGCACATAGAGCATTTTTGCGTCAGCACCCAGCGGAAGTACACATGCACACGCAAGGACAAGCAAAGGGATAGCCATATACTTTCTGATTATGTTCTTGTATTGATTCATGGGTTCCCTTTCATTCTATGTGACTTTTGGGACGGCAAAGACGAAATGCAAGAACATCAATTAGTTGCATGAATTTGAATACCTCTATTTTGTCTCTCGAGTTCTTGACCATGTGTTTATACAGCAAGTAAAGTGCCAGGATAATAGTAAGTGTATTAAAGGGTGCACATCATATTTGAATAATAAAAACAATAAGTTATTAGCACAGCAGAGGCCCTTTGCTTGAATGCCGACGAATTAAATTGTTGGCTATGCAGGTGTATTCATTCACTAGTATAGTTCGCTTCTGACCCTTCCACAATAACGCAAAAGATGAGGAAGTTAACTCCTGTAGCAGTTAGGCCCCGTTTTGATAGTTGTGAATCAACTTCATGGGGTCACATTCCCAATGGTGCTGTGCGGCCAGGACACCAGTGCCCGCCAGGGCATCCTTGAGCACTACGATGATCTGTTAGTTCCGCCCTGTGACGTGTCCTGGTCATGGGCTCCTCCTGTAGGCCCCATCTCAGCACAGTGGAAATTCCAAGCCAATGGTCTAATTTTTGGAGGGAAAGTCAACTTGGCCCACGCATGTCAAAAACAGCTTAGACGTTGACTATATCATTTCAACCTCTCATGATGATCGCACCGATTAAAACATTCCTGCAATGTGTTAGAGGGGTCTGCGCACAATAGAGATGATGTTAACTGGTGAGCGCACCGGTGGTCCTTTGCTCTCTTTAGGTGGGTTTACACCTTGCTTGAGGAATATGAATTTGACGGGGAAATAGCGCGTCGGCTTATTTCTTGGGGGATTTGATCGAGTCGCACATTCGGTACGTGAACCAGTTACGTAGGGCGACGCCAATCTTCTCCCCAGCAATTCCCTGATGTCGTATCACTTGGGGGACAAACCATACGTGAATTATTGGCTTCCGACTCCGTACGGAGATGGGCCGGAGCGGTTCGAGAATTTCCTCAGAAAGGAAAACTTGGATCGGCCTGAGCGAGAAGGTGGTGTATGTCTGGCTTATGCGCATATGGGTTCGAGCGGTCTTAGTTGATATGGCCGAGTAGACCTAATGCTTGAGGCGCGCTTAATAGATCTGGTTTCACCCATGGATTGTTTGTTCCTGCATCGGAGATACTGGATTACGTAAGAAATCAAACTGGCTGGAATCCCGATATGAGTTTTAGGGAGACGGCTCGTCTTGAAGTGCTGTTTCTGTGGAATAGGAATAGGAATAGGATGTTTCGCGCAGTCTTACCAGCGCCCGCTCACCTGACGGAGCGACAATGTAGCGAGTATAGCTTTCGTGCATGGGTGCCTGTCGCGGGGTATGCTGCCCGCGACTCAAAGGCGTTTAAGTGCTTGCCTTCAGGTTTGTGTCTGTCATACTAACGGGGTTGCCAGAATTAAATGACAAAGGGAATTGGACAAATGGAACCCTTCCATATTCTTGGCGTGTCCGCATTCTATCACGACAGTGCTGCTTGTCTCGTGCAGAACGGGGAGATTGTCGCTGCAGCGCAGGAAGAGCGATTCACAAGAAAAAAACACGATCCTGGATTCCCGCGACGGGCAGTTGAATACTGCCTTGCCGAAGGCGGTATAGGCATCAAGGATCTTAAATACATTGTTTTCTACGACAAGCCACTCATCAAGTTTGAACGACTTCTGGAAACCTACGTTGGGTTTGCTCCCCAAGGGATTCAGTCGTTTCTTGCTGCCATGCCTGTATGGCTAAAGGAAAAGCTGTTGCTTCGAAACTTGCTACAGAAGGAGATACTGGCCTGTGCGCCAGGCCTAGCCAAGTCGGAGGTGCCGGAATTGCTTTTTGGGGAGCACCATGAGTCACACGCTGCCTCCGCGTTTTATGCGTCGCCTTACGAGAAGGCAGCCGTTCTCTGCATGGATGGTGTGGGCGAGTGGGCGACCACTTCCGCTTGGTTGGGTGAAGGGAGTCAGCTGACTCCCTTATGGGAGATTCCGTTTCCGCACTCGATCGGGTTGCTCTACTCCGCCTTCACGTACTACACCGGTTTCAAGGTTAACTCCGGCGAGTACAAAGTTATGGGACTTGCTCCCTATGGTGAGCCCAAATATGTAAAGGCGATCTATGACCACCTTTTAGATTTAAAACCTGATGGTACGTTCCGCATGAATATGGAGTATTTTAACTACTGCACCGGCCTGACGATGACCAGCCGAAAATTCGATGGGATTTTCGGCGGGCCTCCGCGCAAACCTGAGTCGAAGCTGAGTCAGCGGGAAATGGATCTGGCCCGGTCGATTCAGGAAGTGACGGAAGAGGTGATGCTGCGTCTCTCGCGAACGATGCATCTTGAAACCGGTGCGCAGTATCTCTGCTTGGCCGGCGGTGTGGCGCTTAACTGTGTCGGGAACGGGCGGGTTTTACGGGAGGGGCCCTTCAAAGAAATATGGATTCAGCCTGCAGCCGGTGATGCCGGTGGGGCAGTCGGGGCTGCGCTAAGCGCATGGCATCAGTATGAGAATCAGCCGCGGACGGCGGACAATGTGAACGACAAGATGAAGGGCAGCTATTTGGGCCCTAAGCATACCAATGATGATGTGGAGGCCCGGCTCAAGAATCTAGGTGCTACCTACCGTCGACTTGATGACAGCGAGTTGTTTATCCATGTAGCGGAGGAACTTGCGTCTGGAAAAGTTGTCGGGTGGCTCCAGGGCCGTATGGAGTTCGGTCCACGCTCGCTTGGAGGGCGCAGCATACTCGGGGATGCCAGAAACACCAAGATGCAGTCGGTCATGAACTTGAAGATCAAGTACCGCGAATCCTTTCGGCCGTTTGCCCCTTCTGTGTTGCGCGAGAAGGTGTCCGATTACTTTCAGATGAACTGTGACAGCCCCTACATGCTGTTGGTGGCGCCGCTGGCGGAAAGTCGGCGCTTGCCCTGTGATCCGAGTCAACAGGGATTATGGGGGATCGATCTGCTTAACGTTCCGCGGTCGGACGTTCCTGCTGTCACGCATATCGACTATTCCGCTCGTGTTCAGACAGTTCATGAGGATACGAACCCGCGCTATTTCAAATTGCTGAAGGCATTCGAAGAAAAAACTGGTTGTGCCGTGCTCGTGAATACCTCATTCAATGTACGTGGAGAGCCGATTGTCTGTACTCCGGATGATGCCTATCGTTGTTTCATGCGGACAGAGATGGATGTGCTGGTTCTTGAGAACTGCGTGCTTAAGAAAGGGGATCAGAAGCCATTGGAAGGCGATTCAGATTGGAAAAAAGAGTTCGAGCTCGATTAACAACTATGAGGGACGTGGTGGAACAGCCAACGACAATAAAAGATCTTCGGAGTTTCGGCTTGCTGGTAGGCACTGTATTCGGCGTCATCGGTCTTTGGCCGATGGTCTGTCTCTGGGCCATGGTTCTCGGCGGGACCTTAATCTTGCTTGGTGGGGTTGCTCCGCGCCTACTTGCTCCCGCCCATAAAGGGTGGATGTGGATGGGGCAGATATTGGGATGGATCAATACGCGGATACTTTTAGGGATCGTGTTTTATGGCCTTGTCACTCCTATTGGGTTGATTTTTCGCCTCATGGGAAAGGATACAGTGAGACGGACGTTCTCTGAGGAGACTCAGTCCTACCGAGTCTTGCGAACGCCGAGACCCCATTCTCACATGAAAAATCAATTCTAAGTATATTGCCGTTGTGGAGGTGTTTCATGGGTGGATTTGTCATGGAACTGTGGGCATTTATGAAGGAACGGAAGAAATTCTGGTTGCTGCCGATTATCGTGGTGCTGGTTCTGTTGGGAAGTTTGATCGTGCTGACCCAGGGCTCAGCTGTCGCTCCGTTCATCTACACATTATTCTAGCCGATTGAGAGTGTTTCCATGGCCATTGTATTCAAGGGGATTTCGGTCCTGGTTTTGGCCCATCTGTTACTTCTCTATGTGCCGATTACTGCCATCGGTTTGGGCAGCCTTCTTGTTGTCGCGGGGGCCGGTGTCTTCCTGGACCATAAGAATCTCTTCGCATTGGTATGTGCGGTAGCATTGCTAAGTGTAGCCTTGGAAGTGACGGTACGGTGGCTAGCACCCACGTCGATGCAGCCCTACTACAGACCACATGAGATGTTGGCCTTAGAGAAGACTTACCGACCCAACCAGAAAGTTCGTGTGGCGGTTCCGCATGGTGATTTGCTTGCGACAGATCCAATGCTTCCTCAGGATCTTGCGCAACCTCGGGAGGAAGTGTTTGCCACGGATTCCATTGGGTATAGAAATGATCAGGATTTTGCTCAAGAGAAACTCCTCCTCGTCGGTGATTCTTTCGTGGCTGGGATTGGCAATACGCAGGAAGATGTGTTGACCATGCAATTGCGCCGAGATTATGGAATCAATGCATATAATCTTGGATTTCCAGCGGATACACAGGGCTATGCCGAAAGAATCGCGTGGGCGCGGGCGAAGTTTCCAGGTATATCTTGTATCGGCATGGTGCTTTTTGAGGGGAATGATTTCCAGTTAGTTAACTCCGCCGAAGTGGCATCTCGCAATGCGGTCCCGAAAGGTTTTCAGCAGGTCGTAAAGTCCTACATTCGCCTCATTAGAGGGCATTCAGAATTTTCCAAGATGTTTTACGGGCTCACCACCAGGGCGTGGGAGGTGGTCCAGGAACGGATAAAGACTCAATCGGCTAGATCGGACGCTAGGCAACAACCTTCCAGAACTACGTTTGTCAAAAGTGTCAAAGGGGCTCCTATGGGGTTTCTACAGGGGTATGCGGACGTCGTCCAGCGACAGACATTTGATGATTATAACTTCGTTCGAGATCGATTGACTGAAGCCATGCCGGATTTCGTGCTATTTGTTCCTGATAAGTACCGGATCTATAGCAGATTGTTCGAAGATAGCGCCGTTGATCAGTTGCCGAACGCCCAGTGGGATTATTTGTCATCAGTAACAGCTCGATTGCGTATTCCTGCGGTCAACTTGACCGATCCGTTGATTGAACGTGCGCAAGAGATCATCCCTGATGGACGAACTGTGTTTTGGCGTGACGATACACATTGGAACAGAGAAGGGATTTCCGTGGCGGCTAGGGAGGTGGCCAAACTGCTTTCCACGATATCGAATGAACGATGCCGTGCAGATAGATTGTGAGCCTAATGTTCACTTTTCCAGCCAGCCCTTGTGTTGTATTTACCCACCAGAACAGGATTTGCAGTCCCTACAACAGGTGGCTTCGCTTGTTTGGAGGAGCGCCGCCAATTCGTAAATGGTGCTTAGCAGATTGAGCTGATGCTTCCAGTGTGCTTGCGATACCCCTTTAGAGTCATAGAAGTTGAGCGCCCTACGAGTGTACATGTATTGCCAACGTCTCAACTCTGGAGGGCTTATGACTCGACTCTTATTGCTTGGGCTACTGATGTGCAGCCTCATGACTACCCCCGCCCACGCGCTACTCATCACTATCGAACCCGATTCCTATGTAGCTGGCACCAATATTACGAACCTATTTAATGGATTGACGATCAATAGCTATTCTCATACCCTTACCAGCACGGCTCCCCCTACATATGGGGATGTTCATGTCACGAATTCAGTGTATCGGAACCTCACGCCATCAACCGGCACGCAACATCTGGGACCCTTTACTAACGTCTATGATGCCGCCAGGTGTTGGAGTACCGGAATTTGTTCCTCACCATCTATGGATAGCTTTCATTCGCTCCTTCTCCAATTTAGTAGCCCAACTAACTTTTTTGACGTGGCGTCGTTTTGGCAGTCCGACCCTGCAGGTATCTACGCTTACGATTACAATAACCAGCTCGTGGGCTCCTGTCTGAGTTTCGGCACGTATTGTAGCGGGGATGCCCGCATTACTTACTACTCTTATGGGAGCGGGTCGAGCTATAGCACCCTCCAGCTCGGCAGTTTGGATGGTGAGCGGCGAATTCAAACGGTCCTCATAGGTGGCATCATCGGCAACTCCGCAGCGGTGCTAGACACAATGCGATACAGCAGTGTCCCCGAGCCATCATCGCTCATGCTCCTGCTTTCTGGTGGGATACTGTTGCTCTTCGTGAGACGCATTGACACACGCGATACCTCTGGAAGCGCAGGTACCGTTCGAGCGCCTGATGAATCTTACTGACTGGCTTATACGCATGGAGATACACTGAGGCTCCGCCACAGCCGCTAGATGAATGCGTTATCACGCCAGTGCCCTGTCCCATCCCCCTCTATACAGACTGCTTTGGTTACGGATTGTTTTTCTGGGTGGCTAAAGTCTGGCCTCTGAAGCTCTTGTTTGAAATTGCTTCTTGACTGGTGTCTTATGAGTCTCCGAATTGTTTCATTGTGGTATTAAATTCTGAGACATGTTTAGTTTGACAATGGCCACATTATTCTCGCTGGTGGCAGTACTGGCGGCGCTGTTTGCCGGTGGATTGGCCTGCTGGTTGTATGCCAAAAGGCGGGAAGCGCCGTTTTACCCGAGCCTTGGGGTTCTCACCGGGCTTGTCTCCCTCGTGCATCTTGCCCACGGACTTGGATTGATGGACGAGTCTCATGGGCTTCTCTGGCGCCGGGTCGCATTGGCTTTTGAGCTCTGTCTGCCAATGGCACTCTTGTATGCGGGGCTCCGATTTTTACCTCCGCCTAGTGATCGAGAATGGCGTGTTCGTCTAATGGGTCTGCTTGGTCTGTTGCTGGCTGGGATGACGATGACTGATCACGTACTCGTCACGACGCCGCTGCAGGGCGGCGGGCTTGCCATTACACTGGGTCCGTGGGGGCACGTCCCCTATGTTTTTGTGGTGGTCGCAATGGCGATCGGGTTAGCTCAGTTGGAAGCCGTCTTGCGATCCAGCAGCGAATTGACGCGATATCGGCTGAAGCTCATCCTGATCGGTTTAGTCGGACTGGGGGGCTTTCAGATTTATCAGGCCAGTCACATGCTCATGCTGCCGATGTGGCGCGCCGAGCATGGGCTGCTCTTTAGTATAGTGTCGACGATTTCGCTCGGGTTGGTAACGCTCGGAATTGTTCGGAGCCGATTCAAAGAGTTGCTTGTCAACGCCTATGTGTCTCAGCAGGCGCTGGTCGGGTCGGTGACGTTTGTCGTTATCGGCATCTATCTGCTCGTTGTCGGAGTCATCGGCGAGTGGCTACGCCGGATCAATCAGCCCCTGGGATCGGAGTTGAGCGTTGTCGTCGTGTTCGGGGCCTTCGTGGCCCTAGCGGTCTTCGTGCTGTCGAAGGCCTCACGAAGCGAAATCCGGAAGCTGCTGGTTCGGAACTTCTATCGGTCGAAGTATGACTATCGTGCGGAGTGGCTGCGGGTGACCGAATCATTTCAACTCGCGACGACGAAGGAAGCGATTTTGGATTGCCTGTTGGATCTCTTGGTCAAGAATTTCTCCACCACCACCATTGCCGTGTGGATATTCAGAGAGGCTGATCGCCGATATTGTCAGGCACGGCCTGCGGCTCCCGAGACCGAGCCGGTGGAGCCCTCTCATCCGGTTGTTCAACAGCTGGCGGAGAAGGATGAACCGGTTGTCATGAGTGGCAAGAGCGGAGGTCTCCTCGTTGCAACGGATCCGCTGGTGCGAATGGGGGCGGAACTATGTTTCCCCATCCGGGTCCAAAACCGGTTGGTGGCATTCATCGTGTTAGGGGTACAGCCTCGCGGAGAGCCTTACGGGACCGATGATTGGGATCTGTTGCATGGGATTTGTCATCATGTCGGGACGCTACTTTCCCAGGCCGCGTTGGCGGAAGAACGGCAAGCCTCTGCTGAATTGGAGGCGTTGCACCGGTTTTCAGTATTTTGTCTGCATGATCTAAAGAATCTGGCAGCTCGCTTGTCTTTAGTGGCACAGAACGCAGAACATCACGGCCACGATCCCGCATTTCAGGAGTCGGCATTGAGAACCGTGTCTGACACGGCCAAGAAAATGACCGGCCTCATGACCAAGCTGTCGCTTAAGTCTTTCTCGCCGACCGTCATGGGGCAAGCAGATGCTGTTGACCTCTCGTCTCTTATCGAGGAAGTCGTGGCGCCACTGAGGCAAGACGATCTGGTTCGAGTCCATGTCAGCGGCAGCCCGGCTCCTCCTGTATTGGCGGTGCGAGAGCAGATCCAACAGGTTTTGCTGAATGTGTTGCTGAATGCCAGGCAAGCGATTGCCGAGCAAGGAGATATTTCAATTGCAGCAGAGCAATCGAACGGTTCTGTTATCATCACCGTGGACGATACGGGAAGGGGTGTTCAGCCTCACATGCTGGAGAATTTGTTCCGCCCTTCTCAGTCCGGTCGGCCCGGTGGGCTGGGAATCGGTCTCTACCAGTGTAAGAAAATTATTGAGGCACACGGGGGGACCATCCGGCTTCGGAGTGAGGAGGGAAAAGGCACGCAGGTGCAGATTACGCTTCCGTTGCCCCCGATGGCCGAGCATGAGACATTGCGCGTGAAACGTTAAAGGTGAAACGCGGTCGGCGCAAAGAGTGTATGGCACAAGCGGCATGAAGAGCGTATAGCCTTTGGCTGATGGCACAAGATTGAGAATATAGTTTTGAGTTGAGAGTGGAAAGTTGTGAGTTGTCTGGTTCGAGGCGCATCGTGCCACTATGCCACTTACCACTTGCATCTTGTTACTTGGTAACTACTCAGGTCGATAGGCTGAAGGGTTTCAGGGGTTAAGCATGCGTGATCACACACAACTTCGGGCATTTGAGTTGGCGGTCACCGCAGGGTTTCCGAAAGAAGAGTTGTTTGGACTGACGTCTCAAATACGGCGGGCAGCAGTGTCAGTTCCTTCTAACATCGTGGAGGGGTGCGCTCGTGCCAGCGAGGCAGAGTACCTCAGATTTCTCAATATCGCCTTCGGGTCATTGAGGGAACTAGACTATCAATTAAATTTGTCAAAGCGCTTGGGCTTCTTGCGCAACGAGGATTCATCTCTGCTTGAACCCAAGGTTGTAGAAACTGAGAAGGTGTTGAATGGCTTGATTCGTGCTTTGCGAGATAATGTATCGCCTTCAGCCTTCAGCCTGAACACCTGAGTAGTTACGTTACTTGAACCTATTCCCCCGGATCAACCATGACTGCTAATCCTGTCCTCTTACTTGTCGATGACGACGAGCAGATCCGTGAGCAGATGAAATGGGCCCTGGCCGGCGACTACCAAGTGGTGGAGGCTTCCGATCGGTCGTCGGCGTTAGCGCAGGTGAAGCAGGCAATGCCGGGGCTTGTGCTGCTGGACTTGGGGTTACCTCCCGATGTCGAGGGCGCTTCCGAGGGGTTGGCGATTCTTCGTGACGCGTTGCAGATCAATCCGTTGACGAAAATCATCGTCGTTACAGGCAATAGTGATCGATCCAAAGCCATAGCGGCTATTCAGAGCGGCGCCTACGACTTCATCGAAAAACCTGTTCAGCTCGACGTGGTGAAGGTGGTGTTGCAGCGTGCGCAGTACCTCGCCAATTTGGAACGGGAAAATCGGGCGTTGTTGCAACAGGCCGGACAGAGCGAATTTGAGGGTTTGGTCGGGAACTGTGAGCCGATGCAGGCGGTGTTTCACATAATCCGGCGTGTGGCCCCGTCCGATGTGCCGGTTTTGATCACAGGAGAAAGCGGGACAGGAAAGGAGCTGGTGGCGCGGGCCATCCATCGCCAGAGCCAACGCAAGGATGCCGCCTTTGTGGCGATTAATTGCAGCGCGATTCCCGATACGCTGATTGAGAGTGAATTGTTCGGGCATGAGAAAGGGGCCTTTACCGGCGCGGCACAGCAGCGAAAGGGGCGTATTGAACATGCACAAGGCGGCACCTTATTCCTGGATGAAATCGGTGACATTCCGTTACCGCTGCAAGTGAAACTCTTGCGCTTCTTGCAAGATCATGAGATTCAACGTCTCGGAGGGAAAGAGTCGATTGTGGTGGATACACGGGTCATTGCTGCCACCAACGTCGATCTTCGGGCTGCCATCGCTAACGGCCGATTTCGTGAAGATTTGTATTACCGGTTGTGTGTCGTCAAGGTCGCGGTGCCGCCACTTCGGGAGCGCCGCGCGGATATTCCTCTGCTGGCGCGGGCCTTCTTACTACGGTTTGTTGACGAGCAGAAAAAGTCGATCACGGGGTTTACTCCTGAAGCCATGGCTGCGTTGATCAACCATCCGTGGCCTGGCAATGTGCGCGAGCTGGAAAATCGGGTGAAGCGGGCCGTGGTCATGGCTGAGGGGCGCTACATCACGCCTTCACATCTGGAGTTGTCCTCCAGAGGGGGGATGGAGGGTGAGGCCGTGACCCTCCGGAGCCAGCGCGAGAATCGGGAGAAGGATTTAGTGCGTCTGGCGATGGAGAAGACTAGAGGCAATATATCCCGTGCAGCGACTGAACTGGGAATCAGCCGCCCGACACTCTATCAACTGTTGGACCGGTATGGTCTGAAAAAAACAAAGCAGGAGGGGTAGTGGGGAATAACAGTGGCAGGTTTATTTACACTACTGAAGTTGGTTACGGTGCGCATGTATCAAACTGAATTCATTGAAGATAATACAAAGACCTCTGCCTGGTGAGCGCGATAGGTTGTAAAATATTTTTGCATGTGTTTGCCGAGTGCGACAAACGTTTAAAATAGTAGTCAATAAATTTAATACGTTATGAATTGTTCGTGGATGGCACCAAGTGTGCTTATGAATAGGGCCTGCGATAGTCGGCAACTCGGTACTTGGAATTAGCAAGGGGTGGATATAATGAATAGAATGAAGGGTTTTGCGAAGCTCTTGAGCGTTGCAGCCCTTGGGATCGGATTGGCGGGTGCGCCAGCCTATGCCTTGGATCTTACGCCATCGACAACCGGCGTGTTTGGCCAGAATCTAGGTCCGGCCAATTGCGAGCCCGAACGACGGGTCACTGAGCCTTCTTTATAAGGCGGATGTGGGTGATGAGGAGAGTCCTGCTACGACGTACAGCGGGGACTTTGCAGGCAGTTACACCACCACGTTTCTCAACACCGCTCTTGACCCCTCGGGGGCGACCATAGCCTACACCGGTGGGGCGTCAATCGGCTGTCCGTCTTGCTATCTGGCTATTAAGGATGGGAATCAACAGCCATCGTATTATTTCTATAACTTGCAGAATTGGAATGGAACCGAAACCATCAATCTGAGTGAGTTTTGGCCAGGTCGAGGAGCCATCTCCCATGTTTCAATCTGGGGGACTCCAAGCGCGAGTGTCCCTGAACCTGCGTCCTTGCTCTTGCTTGGTGCCGGGTTGGCCGGGATGGGGATCTGGAGACGGAAGTTCGCAAAAGTCTAACTCACGAGAAGATAGTGAGCGGGAAGGCCAGTCCTCCGAGGTAGGGGGGCTGGCCTTTTTGTTTTTAGCGTGATTGCAGATGATTTCTGAACTAGGGGCGGTGAGCAGCAGGTTCCGTTCAACAGCCGGACTCTTGCCCGGTCTTGCGCTGTTTCTGATTTGTATGTTGAGCGCCTGCACAGGTGTTCGCCCTGAGACGGCTGTCCCTTATCGGGAGGAAGGCGAGGCCGCAATGTTGTCTCGGGTACAGACTGTGGCGTTCCCCATTTTGCTGGCTTCGGCGGACCGGTGTCCGTTTGACCAGGAAGGGACGTACGGGTTTGTGTTTGAAGACGTCCCAATGCCTGATTTCCAAGCAAGATCAGGGTCCGGGCGAGGCATTGTGGTGCGTCAGGTCTATGTCCGCTCGCCTGCCGCACGTGCTGGGATTCAGACGGGAGATCAATTGATCGAGATCAATACGCGGGATGTCTCTACGGATGCCGCGTCAGCGGCGAGTGATTTGGTTCGGCGATTGACCAGGGCCAGAGTTCAGCCGTTGCAGCTTGATGTGATGCGGTCGGGACATCGGATTCGACTGTTGCTCGATGCAGCGTCGTTCTGCCAATTTACGCTGAGTTTGCTTCGATCGGATGTCGTCAATGCGATGTCCAATGGAAGGCAGATCCTGGTCACCACGGGCCTGATGCGATTTGTACGATCGGATGATGAACTCGCCTGGGTATTGGCTCATGAAATCGCCCACAATGTATTGGGCCATGCGCCGGAGGCCAGGTTACGGGTGATGCTCGACGCCTGGTTGGGTGCCACGTCAGGCAAAGCTTCTTCTCCGTCACCTTCACCACGTTCGCTCGAAGTGCAGGCGGATTATGTCGGAGCCTATTTGATGGCAAGGGCCGGATATGACCTAGAGGCGGTGCGGGAATTTTGGCGGAGGCTGGGACAAACGCACTTGCAGCAGGCCGACCCTGCGCAGGAATTCGATCAGTCCCATCCTACTACAGAAGAACGGATCGAGGCGTTTGAGACGACGCTCAAGGAAATCGAGGCCAAGCTGGTTCATGGAGAAGCTCTTGACCCGCCGGCGGGGCGGCACTGAACGAACGCGCCGCCGTACTTCTTAGAGCAGCTGTCAGAGCTTCTCCACGATCGTACGGGCTTCGTCCGATCCGGGGAAACGCGGATTGAGTTTCAACGCTGTTTGAAGCGACCGTTTTGCGCCCTCTTTGTCTCCGTTCTTGTACTGTGCCATTCCCACGTGAAACTGGACGAGCGGGTTTGTTGGCAGTTTTTCCACCGCTTCTTTGAGCAGCCCAAGGGCGAGCACATACGCGTTCTTTTTGTAATACAGCCATCCCATTGTGTCGGCAATCGAGG
>LNFM01002750.1_pt1 | contig 61547 bp, 56 predicted proteins | sample 596031 | NCBI WGS metagenome assembly LNFM01 (sample SAMN04254537, study PRJNA301005) | activated carbon metagenome | isolation source: dual media filters at the Ann Arbor, Michigan drinking water treatment plant | place: USA: Ann Arbor | reverse complement strand
CGCGGTCAAATTATGGATACGTTAGTCGCTGCCGAAGACGATCAAAGGAGGCTATCCGGGATTTGGAAGGGCCATTTCCAACTCGAAGATACAGAAGTTTCCGCTCTCTTCGAGGGCGAACATGCGCACGATTGCGATTGGGCTCTCGGTGCCGGCCTTATCGAAGCAGTAGGCGACTTTTGCATTCCGGCGAGCGCTATGGGGCGCATTAGGAATGTAGCTTGATGTTCTTGTCATTCCTTTGAAGCCGGTTTTTTGACCTGCTTTTTCTTTGCTTTCTTCCCGACCTTCATTTTCTCGTGCGGCTTTGGCTTCATACGCACGAGAGCGCCCATGATATTTTTGGTCGCACCAAGATCGTCCTTTGGAGTTTTGTTCGTGCCCATCAAAATTTACCCAACCTTTGATCAAGCCGTTGTCGATATGAATTTTGCCTTGGGCATAGCTCTTACTCAATGGCAAGGGGTCGAACTAAAAGTCTATCAGCTATTCATATATCTATGTGGACAATCTGACCGGGCCGCACTGGATGCCGTTTTTCACGAAATGAGCCTCGAAATAAAAATGAAGGCACTCACCGAATTGATAAGGCTGCGCGATGCATCACGCCTAGCGGCGTGGGACGGTGTTGCGAAAGCGGTTTTCAAACAAAAACGTCTCCGGGATAAGCTGGCACACTGGACCGTTATGACAGGACCAGGAGAGGGAGGCGGATATACTGCTTACCTGTGCCCGCCCACGACCGACCCTAGAGCACAAATAGTTCTCAGGAATCCGCAGAACGCATTGAATGCGGATGATCTGAAATCCAAAATGCTAGATTTCGGCGTCACTGGTGGTGCCATCCATCGATTTATGATGGATTTTCCAGAGATCGCATAGCACGGTAAATTGCCACCGCAACGCCGCCCTCGCATCCAAGCTCACCACCGAGCGGCAGAATCCCAGATTCTAGAAGCTCATGCTTTCCCGCCTCAATCATCTGAGGTGTGATTTCGATTCGATCTGAAGCGCCGCCCTGTCGCGCCTTATTCATAAGAATATAGTCCCTTTTGTCAAGTATATAAGTGCGAAATCAGGTCATTAATCCCGCCATCCCACCCGGCAAGAGGGGCGGATCGCGATCGTCACGAACGCGCGGTGGGATGCGGTGGACGCTGATGGCGCGCAGACGATCGCGCATGAAGCGTACGGCGAAGTCGTGTGGTCCTGACGCCGCGGTGCTGGCGTCAAGTTCTCGGGAAGAGAATTCTCGGGAGCGACGGTGGCAAGAGAGCCGTTCACCGGGGAGATCACGTTATAAGTCGTAAAGCCACTGCGCAGGGAAGGCCGGATGCTCTCCGCTGGACCTGTATGCTCGTGTGCGCATTCTCAGTGCACATTGCACACGAGACCGCGGGTGCAGCGCGCACCCGGTCTTCCCTGCGCCCTCCGTCTTCAAGAGGGCCACCGAACGACAGCAAGCCTCGGGCAAAACATGCCGCGAGATCGCGAACGCATATCCAATCGTCGTCGCCCGGCTCGACCGGGCGACCCAGTATTCCAGAGGCGGTCGTGATTGAATCGAGAAGCCGCGGCGTACTGGATGCCCCGCTTTCGCGGGGCATGACCGGGGCGTTCGCAAACCCCGATCCACCGCCCCCGACGCGTGGACACCCCCGATGTTATATTGTAACATTCCGCCATGCCCCACGCTCATTCCCACGATCACCCCCATCACCCCGGCCACGCCCACAGCCAAGCCCACAGTCACGGCCCGGCAACCCCGCATCCGGCGCAGGCGGCACCCTGGTCGATCCTGCGCATGACGGTAGCGGCCCGGCTCGGCGCGGCGGCCGCGGTCAGCGCCGCCCTGTGGGCCGTGGTGTGGCTGGCGATGAGGTGAGCATGGCCGCGCAGATCAGGTTTCGCGACGTCACGCTCGGCTACGACCGGCATCCGGCGGTGCATCATCTCGATGGCGAGGTCGCCGCCGGCGCGCTGCTGGCGGTGATCGGGCCGAACGGCGCCGGCAAATCGACGCTGTTTCGCGGGCTCGCCGGCATCCTCAAGCCGCTGGCGGGATCGGTCGATCTCGCCGGGCTCGACATCAAGGACGTCGCCTATCTGCCGCAGAGTGTCGACATCGACCGCAGCTTCCCGATCTCGGTGTTCGATTTCGTCGGCACCGGGCTGTGGCGGAAAACCGGACTTTTCGGCGGCATGGGCAGGCCCGCGCGCGACAGCATCACCGCCGCACTCGCCGCCGTCGGGCTCAACGGTTTCGAGAATCGCGCGATCGGCACGCTGTCCGGCGGCCAGATGCAGCGCCTGCTGTTTGCCCGGGTGCTGCTGCAGGATTCCCGCCTGATCGTGCTCGACGAACCCTTCAACGCCATCGACGCCAAAACCGTGGCCGACCTGCTGGCGCTGGTGAAGCGCTGGCACGGCGAAGGCCGCACTGTGCTGGCGGCGCTGCACGACATGGATCTGGTGCGCAGCCATTTCCCGGAAACGCTGCTGCTGGCGCGGGGCCCAGTGGCGTGGGGTCTGACCGCGCAGGTGCTGACGGCCGAAAATCTCGCCGAGGCGCGGCGGATGTGCGAGGCGTTTGACGAGGGCGCCGCCGCCTGCGCCGTCGATCCCGTGCCGTCGCGGGCGGCCTGATGCTGTACGACGCGCTGATCGCGCCGTTTGCCGAATTCGAGTTCATGCGCCGGGCGCTCGCGGCCGTGATCGCGCTCTCGCTCGGCGGCGCGCCGATTGGCGTGTTCCTGATGCTGCGGCGGATGAGTCTCGTCGGCGACGCCATGGCGCACGCGATCCTGCCGGGGGCGGCGATCGGCTTCCTCATCTCCGGGCTCAATCTGTTCGCGATGACAACAGGCGGATTGATCGCCGGCTTTGCCGTCGCCATGCTCGCCGGCGTGGTGGCGCGCACCACCGAAATCAAGGAGGACGCTTCGCTCGCCACCTTCTATCTGGCGTCGCTGGCGCTCGGCGTCACCATCGTCTCCATCAAGGGCACCAACATCGATCTGCTGCACGTGCTGTTCGGCAACATCCTGGCGATGGACGACCAGACGCTCTTGGTGATCGCCTTCAACGCCACCGTCACGCTGCTCGCGATGGCGGTGATCTACCGGCCGCTGGTGATCGAATGCGTCGATCCGGTTTTCCTGCGCACGGTCTCGCGCGCCGGCGCGCCCGCGCATCTGGCGTTCCTGGCGCTGGTGGTGATCAACCTCGTCAACGGCTTTCACGCGCTCGGCACGCTGCTCGGCGTCGGGCTGATGATCCTGCCCGCCGGCATCGCGCGGTTCTGGTCGCGCGACATCACCGGCATGATCTGCATCGCGGTCGCAAGCGCTGTCGTTTCGGGCTACGCCGGGCTGGTGCTGTCGTTCCAGGCCGGCATTCCCTCGGGCCCCGCGATCATCCTGGTCGCGGCGGCGCTATATGCGGTTTCGGTGTTGTTCGGCCCTGTCAGCGGCCTGGTCCGGCAGATGTTTCCGGGCCGCCATCTCGAGGCATGACCATGAAACGATGTTTGTTCCTGATCTGTGTCGCCCTGGTCGCGGCCGCGGCTCCGGCCCGCGCCGCCGATCGGCTCAACGTCGTCGCCAGCTTCTCGATCCTTGCCGATTTCGTCCGCCATGTCGGCGGCGAGCGCGTCAACGTCACCGCGCTGGTCGGTCCCGACGGCGACGCGCACGTCTATGCGCCGTCGCCGGCCGACGCCAGGCGGATCGCGGATGCCAGGCTCGTCGTCGTCAATGGTCTCGGTTTTGAAGGCTGGCTGCCGCGGCTGGTGAAGTCCGCCGGCGGCAAGGCCGCCATCGTGACCGCGACCTCGGGCATTGCGCCGCTCAAGCGCGGCTCGGGCGCCGATCCGCACGCCTGGCAATCGGTGGCCAATGCGCGGATCTATGTTGCCAATATCCGCGATGCGCTGGCGGCGGCCGATCCCGCCAATGCCGAAGCCTTCAGGTCCAATGCGCGCAACTATCTGGCCGAACTCGACGCGCTCGAGCGCGACGTGCGCGAGGCGGTGGCGCGAATCCCGGAAAGCCGCCGCAAGGTGATTTCTACCCATGACGCCTTCGGCTATTTCGCCGCGGCCTATGGCGTCCAGTTCATCGCGCCGGTCGGCGTCTCCACCGAATCCGAGGCCAGCGCCCGCGACGTGGCGGCGATCATCACCCAGATCAGGACCGCGAAAATCCCGGCGGTCTTCCTCGAGAACGTCAGCGACGCCAGGCTGATCCGCCGGATCGCAGCCGAGACCGGGGCCAGGGTCGGCGGCACGCTCTATTCGGACAGCCTGACGGCCGAAAAGGGCGATTCTCCCACTTACATTGCGATGGTCAGGCACAATATAAAGGCCCTGACCAGCGCGCTCAGCCAATAGGGCAGGGGCCTCCCTGCCATGCGTGCGAGCACGATCATGCTCACCTCGAGCGACCGCTCCGGAGTTGCCATGCCAGATCTGACGTCCCAAAGGATTCCCGTAACCGTGCTGACGGGCTATCTCGGCGCCGGCAAGACCACGCTGCTCAACCGCATCCTGTCGGAGAACCACGGCAAGAAATACGCCGTGATCGTCAATGAGTTCGGTGAGATCGGCATCGACAACGACCTCATCATCGGCGCCGACGAAGAAGTGTTCGAGATGAACAATGGCTGCGTCTGCTGCACCGTGCGCGGCGACCTCGTGCGCATCATGGAAGGGCTGATGAAGCGCAAGGGAAAGTTCGACGCCATCATCGTCGAGACCACGGGTCTCGCCGATCCGGCGCCGGTGGCGCAAACCTTTTTTGTCGACGAGGACGTCCAGAAGAACGCCCGGCTCGACGCGGTCGTCACCGTCGCCGACGCGAAGTGGCTGAGCGAACGCCTGAAGGACGCGCCCGAGGCCAAGAACCAGATCGCGTTTGCCGATGTGATCGTGCTGAACAAGACCGATCTGGTTTCCAAGGCCGAACTGGCCGAGGTCGAAGCCCGGATCCGCGGCATCAATCCCTATGCCACGCTGCACCGCACCGAGCGCTGCCAGGTCGCGCTGTCGGACGTGCTGGAGCGGGGCGCGTTCGATCTCGACCGCATCCTTGAGATCGAACCGGAATTCCTCGACGCCGGCGACGGACATGACCACGCTCATGACCACCACGGCCACGACCATCATCACGACCACGCTGGCCATGGTCACGGCGGTCTCAAGCACTATCACGACGAGGAGATGCAATCGCTGTCGCTGCGCTCGGACAAGCCGCTCGACCCGACCAAATTCATGCCCTGGCTGCAGAACCTGGTTGCCACCGAGGGGCAGAAAATCCTGCGCTCGAAGGGCATCCTCGCCTTCACCGGCGATGACGACCGTTACGTGTTCCAGGGCGTCCACATGATGCTCGAGGGCGACCATCAGCGCAAATGGAAGGACGGCGAGCGGCGCGAAAGCCGCGTCGTCTTCATCGGTCGCGAATTGCCGCAGCAGGCGATCCGCGACGGCTTCGAAAGCTGTATCACGACGTGATGAAGCAGTTCGACACCGGCGAAGGGGCCTCCATCGCTTCCATCACCGAGCGGGTGCGGGCGTTGCCGGTCAGTTTGCCCGCGACCTCGATTCATTTCCTCGGCGATACCGCGGTGTTCGTCGGCGCCGAGGAAAACGCGGCGTTGATCGATGAAGCGGGCGAGGTGTCCACCGTTGCCATGCACGGCGGCGCGATCCTGTGCGCGGCGTCCGACGGCAGGCGTGTCGTTACCGGCGGCGACGACGGCAGGCTGGTCGCGCTGGACGCCGCCGGTGCGGTGAGGGTGCTCGCGACCGATCCGAAGCGGCGCTGGATCGACAATGTCGCGCTGCATCCCGAGGGCGCGGTGGCGTGGTCGGCGGGCAAGACAGCGTTCGTGGCCGGCGGCAGGGGCGAGGAGAAAACCTTCGAGGCGCCGACCACCGTCGGCGGGCTGGCGTTCGCGCCGAAGGGATTGCGCGTGGCGGTCGCCCATTACAACGGCGTGACGTTGTGGTTTCCCAACATGGCGGCCAAGCCGGAATTCCTGGAATGGGCCGGCTCGCATCTTGCCGTCACCTTCAGCCCGGACAACAAGTTCGTTGTCACCGCGATGCACGAGCCGGCGATGTACGGCTGGCGGCTCGCCGATGCCAGGCACATGCGGATGAGCGGCTATCCCGGCCGCGTCCGCTCGATGTCCTGGAGCGCGGGCGGCAAGGGGCTCGCCACCTCCGGCGCCGATAGCGTCATCATCTGGCCGTTCACCAGCAAGGACGGTCCGATGGGCAAGGAGCCGGCGATGCGGGCGCCGCTGCAGGCGCGGGTCTCGATGGTGGCCTGTCATCCCCGGCAGGACATCCTGGCCGCCGGCTACAGCGACGGCACGGTGCTGATGGTGCGGCTCGAAGACGGCGCGGAAATCCTGGTGCGCCGAAATTCGGGCGCGCCGGTCTCGGCGCTGGCCTGGAACGCCAGGGGTACGCTGCTGGCCTTCGGCGCCGAAGACGGCGATGCCGGGATCGTGGCGCTGTAGCGCCCGCATCAGCGCTTTACACCCGTGTTGCGCTTGGAACCTTGCGGCTTGCTGGCCGTTGACCTTGCGAGCAATTTCGTGGGGCGAATGCCATGTCAGCCGATCACAGCAAGCGAAACTACCGATGGGATATGCTGATGGCGTCCGCGCTGATCGCGCTCGGGCTGGTTATTTCGGCGCTTTCGCTGTCAAAAATCAGCGCCCAGGACACCCAGCGATTCGCTCAGGCGACGCAGCCGCTGCAGTCCACGCCGGGTGCGGAAACAAAACCGTCCGCTCCGGCGGAGCCGGTCACGACAGGCACCCGGCCGTCGGACGTTGCGCCCGAGCCGGCCCGTCCCGACGCCGAGGCGCAGAAGGCCGGCGCGCAGCCCGCGCTTCCGCCGGCGCCCGCGGAGAAGATCGCGCCGCCGATGCCGCAGCGATAATCACGCGTCAATTTGTCAACGCGGGGCTTCCCGCGTTGGCTCCGAACGGCTTGTATTGATCCCCATCTAGCGGTTAGGCTTGCGGCAACAAGCGCCGGCAGGTCAGGCAACGGCCGGCAGGATAGGGGGGACGATGAAACGCAGGACATTTCTCGGCGGCGCCATGGCGGTTGCCGTGGCCGGACACGGTTCGCGCGCCCTGGCGCAGCAGCCGCCGATCAAGATCGGCATGTCGATGGCGCAGACCGGCGGCCTCGCCGGCGGCGGCAAGGCGTCGCAGCTCGGCATTGAGATCTGGCGCGACGACATCAACGCCAAGGGCGGGTTGCTCGGCCGCAAGGTGGAGCTCATCGTCTATGACGACAAGTCGAGCGCCTCCGAGACGCCGGCGATCTACGCCAAGCTGGTCGACGTCGACAAGGTCGATCTCTTGTTCGCGCCCTACGCCACCGTGCCGACCGCGCCGCTGATGCCGTTCGTGAAGCAGCGCGGCCTGCTGCTGATGGGGAACTTCTCGTTCCAGGTCAACAGCAAGGTCGGCCACGACATGTGGTTCAACAACGCGCCATGGGGCCCGGCCGACAGCTGGGCGTCCTCGTTTCTCGATCTCGGCCAGAAGGCCGGCGGCAAGACCCTGGCGCTGCTCTCGGCCGACCAGGAATTTGCCCAGAACCTGGTGCTGACGGCAAGGGAAGTTGCCAAGAAGCGCAACATGCCGGTCGTCTTCGACCAGAACTATCCGCCGAACACGGTGGAGTTCTCCTCGATCATCCGTGCGCTCAAGGCGGCCAAGCCCGACATCGTCTATGTCTCGTCCTATCCGCCGGACTCGGCCGGGATCCTGCGGGCCGTGAACGAGATCGGTATCGGCGACAACGTCAAGATTTTCGGCGGCGGCATGGTCGGACTGCAGTTCGCGGCCGTGATGTCGAACCTCGGATCCCTGCTCAACGGCGTCGTTAACTACAACACCTGGCTGCCCGAACCCAGCATGTACCACGAAGGCACCAAGGCGTTTTTTGACGTTTACACCAAACGCGCCGTGGAGGCGAAAGTCGATCCGCTGGGTTACTATCTGGCGCCGTTTGGCTACGCGATGGGGCAAATGGTCGAGGCGGCGGTCATTGCCACCAAGTCGCTCGACCAGAAGGGGCTCGCCAAGTATCTGCGCGACAATGAGCACAAAACCATCGTCGGCCCGATCGCGTTCTCGGCGGACGGCGAGCGCAAGGAATCGGCAACCGTGCAGGCCCAGTTCCGCGGCGTGGTCGACAAGGACGTCGAGCAGTTCCGCTCCTCCGGCAAGCAGGTGATCCTGTTCCCCGAGAAAATGAAGACCGGGAATCTCATCAGTCCCTTCGAGGCTGCCCGCAAATAGGCGCGCGGCTTTTTCTGGTTCGAGAAAAGGCCAGGGGGGACCAGACGTGTTTTCGATGGACCTGCTGCTTGGAGCGGTGGTGTTGGGGGTGCTGCTCGGCTGCTTCTATGCCGCCGTCAGCGTCGGGCTTTCGATTTCGTTCGGATTGCTCGACGTGCCCCACGTCGCCCATCCGGCCTTCCTGGTGCTCGCCTCCTACGGCGTCTACCAGCTCAACGAGACCTACGACATCGATCCGCTGCTGGCCGGGCTCGCCATCACGCCGCTGTTCTTCCTGTTCGGCCTGCTCGCCTATCGCGTCTATTACGAGACCTTCGAAAAGCGCGGCACCGACGCCGGCGTCCGCGGCATCGCGTTTTTCTTCGGCATCGCCTTCATCATCGAGGTGCTGATCATCCTCCAGTTCGGCGTCGACCAGCGCTCGGTCACGGCGACCTATATCGGCAAGGCCTGGCGGTTCGGCGAGTACCGGATACCGATCCGGCAACTGGTCGCGTTCGCCGTCGCGCTGGCGCTGACGATCCTGCTCGCGGTTTACCTGTCGAAGACCTTCATGGGCCGCGCCATCCGCGCCGTCGCCCAGGATGAGGAGGCGTTGCGGCTGATGGGCGCCAATCCGGTCCGCATCAAGCAATTCGCCTTCGGCATCGCCACCGCCGTGCTCGGGATCGCCGGCGCGCTGCTGATCATCGTGGCGCCGGTGGAGCCGACCCTCGACCGCGCCTATATCGGCCGGACATTCTGCGTCGTGGTGATGGCCGGGCTCGGCAGCATCAGCGGCACGCTGATTGCAGCCATCATTCTCGGCGTCGCCGAATCCATCGTCTTGACGCTGTTCGGCGCCTCCTGGGCGCCGGCGATCTCGTTCGCGATGCTGCTCGTGGTCCTTGCCGTGCGACCACAAGGTTTGTTCGGCCGATGAGCAACCGCCGCCACAACATCGCGTTCTGGGCCGGCGTGGCCGTATTTCTCGTCGCCGTGCTGGCGATGACGCAAATCGTCCGCAACGAGTACCCGTTCTTCGCCGGCTACGTGATCCTGCAGTTCATTGCGCTCGCAGTCGCCTGGAGCATCCTCGGCGGCTATGCCGGTTACGTCAATTTCGGCACCAACGCTTTTTTCGGCGTCGGCGTCTATACGGCGGTGGCGCTGTTCAAGGCGACCGGGGCGCCGCTGGTGGTGCAGATCGCCGCCGCCGCGGTCGTCGGCATGCTGCTCGGCTTTGCGGTCGGCCTCCTGACCTTACGGATGCGCGGCATCTTTTTCTCGATCGCGACGATCGCGGTCGCCATCATCATCGAAACCTTCGTGATGAACTGGCGGTTTGTCGGCGGCGCGGCCGGCATCCAGTTGCAGCGGCCGGCGGTGATGGCGCCGTTCGACAGCTATGTGAAGATGCTGTTCTTCGTGCAGGCGATCCTGGTGGTCATTGCCGTTGCGGTCGCCCGCTACATCCAGAACTCCAGGATCGGCCGCGGCCTGCAGGCGCTCAGGGACGATGAACTCGCCGCCGAATGCACGGGGGTGCCGACCCTGAAACTGAAGCTGGTCGCCTGCATGATATCGGGCGCGCTGATCTCGGCCGCCGGCGCACCCGCCGCCATGTACCTGCAATATGCCGATCCGTCCTCGGCGTTCAACCTGAGCTACTCGGTTTCGGCGCTGGCGATGTCGCTGATCGGCGGAACCGCGCACTGGATCGGCCCGGTGCTCGGCGCCATCCTGCTCGGCTCGACGCAGCAACTGCTGTCGGTCACCATCTCGTCGGAAGTCAACGTGCTGGTGCTCGGCATCATGCTGGTGCTGTTCGTGGTCGGCGCACCCAAGGGCATCATCGGGCTGTTGCGGCCGCGCTACCGCCTGCGCGCCGGAGGCAAGCCATGACGCCGACCGCCGCGCCTGGCGCGCCCCTGCTGCAGATCACGACGCTGACCAAGAGCTTCGGCGGTTTCACCGCGCTCGACAATATCAGCGTCGATATTCGCAAGGGCGAGCGCTTCGGCCTGATCGGCCCGAACGGTTCCGGCAAGACGACGCTGATCAACTGCATTTCCGGCGCGCTGCTTCCCCAGATCGGCAGCGTGGTTTTCTGCGGCGAGGACATCACCCAGCTGCCGCCGCATCTGCGCGCACGCCGCGGCATCGCCCGCAGCTTCCAGATTCCGCGACCGTTCAAAAGCATGACGGTGCTGGAAAACCTCATGGTCGGGCTCGACTTTGCCGCCGTCGGCTCAGCCCTGCCGGAAGAAGACATGGCGATGTCGATCCTGACGCGGATGGGGCTCGCCGCCAAGGCCGGCGCGCCGTCCGATACGCTGAGCCAGGTGGAATTGCGCAAGATGGAGCTCGCCCGCGCGATGGCGGTGCGCCCAAAACTTCTGATCTCCGACGAGGCCATGGCGGGGCTTTCCTCTTCCGAGGTCGACGAGGTGCTCGACCTCCTGATCAGCCTCGGCGAGGAGGACATCACGATCATCATGATCGAACACATCATGCAGGCCGTGATGCGTTTTTCGGAGCGGGTGATGTGCCTCGACGCCGGCAGGATCATCGCGCTCGGGGCGCCCGACGAGGTGATGGCCAACAAGCGGGTGCAGGAGGCCTATCTTGGCACTTAGCCTTGCCATCGAGGGCCTCGATGCCGGGTATGGCGCCGTCAAGGCGCTGCGCGGCGTCACGCTCCACGTCGAGGCCGGCGAGACTGTCGCCCTGCTCGGCACCAATGGCAACGGCAAGAGCACGCTGATGAAGTGCGTCATGGGCCTGGTGCGCCCGGACCGCGGCCGGCTGACGCTGACGATCGATGGCCGGGCCCACGATCTGGCCAGACTGCCGGCCGAGGCGATCGTCGACCTCGGCGTCGCGCTGGTGCCGGAGGGGCGTCGGCTGTTCCCGCGGTTGACGGTGCTGGAGAACCTGATGCTGGGCGCCTTTCGCAAGGCCGCCCGCAGCGCCATCGAGCGCAATCTGGCGCTGGCTTACGAAACGTTTCCGGCGCTGAAGGAGCGCCGCAGCCAGCTCGCCGGCACCATGTCGGGCGGACAACAGCAGATGCTGGCGATCGCGCGCGCGCTGATGTCGTCGCCGCGGCTGCTGCTGATCGACGAGCCTTCGGTCGGGCTGTCGCCGCTGCTGGTGTCGCAGACCATCGCCAAGATCGGCGAACTCAAGCAACGCGTCGGCCTGACGGTATTGATGGCAGAGCAGAACTTCAACCAGGCGATCCGGATCGCTGATCGCGGCTACATCATCGTCCATGGCGAGATCGCGGTCGCGGCGCAGTCGGTCGAGGAACTGAAGGCCAACGACATCGTCAAGCGGCTGTATCTCGGCGGCGTCGCCTGACGGCTGCGGGACTTGCCCTGCGGCGGCTAGTGCGCGCCCTGAAGCGTGCATGCCGTCGAGCAGGTCGTCATCACGCCGCGCTCGCAGCCGATGCACACCGCGACGCACTGCTTCATGTCCTTGGGATTGTAGCGGCTGTAAAGCTTGCGGGCGCAGTTTCCGACCGCTTCCGAGACGTCGCTGCTGTTCTCAGGCGTGCAAGCCGCCAGGGTGGCGACTGACAGGGCGATGGCAAGTAAGGTGCGCATGACTGTTTTGCTCCACCGGGGAGCCGTCGCGCGAGCTGCGGCGACGGCCGTCGGCCCTCGCGGAATTTCACCCCTCAGGGTCGCGCGAATGGATTAACCGAACGCTAAAGGAAACGCGGTTTCCGGCGTCGCTACCGCACCAGCACATTGCGAAACTGCCAGGGATCCGAAGTGTCGATATCCTCCGGAAACAGGCCCGGCCGGTCGGTCAGCGGGGTCCAGTCGGTATAGTAGCCCTTCACCGGGCCGAGATAGGGCCGCTGGATTTCGAGGCAGCGGCGGAAGTCCATCTCGTCGGCCTCGACGATGCCGGCTTGCGGGTTTTCCAGTGCCCACACCATGCCCGCCAGCACGGCGGAGGAGACCTGCATGCCGGTGGCATTCTGGTAGGGCGCGATGCGGCGGGTTTCCTCGATCGAGAGCTGCGAGCCGTACCAATAGGCGTTCTTGCCGTGGCCGTAGAGCAGCACGCCAAGCTCGTCGATGCCGTCCTCGATCTCGTTCTCGTCCAGAATGTGCCACGACGGCTGCATTCGGCCGGTGGCGCCGAACATTTCGTGCAGCGACAGCACCGCGTCGTTGGCAGGGTGGTAGGCATAGTGACAGGTCGGGCGGTACACCACCTTCGTCCCGTCGCGCACCGTGAAGTAATCCGCAATCGAGATCGACTCGTTGTGGGTGACGAGGAAGCCGTATTGCGCGCCCGGCGTCGGGCACCAGGAGCGCACGCGGGTGTTGGCGCCCGGTTGCAGCAGATAGATCGCCGCGCCACAGCCCTCGGTGTGCGCCCGGCCATTGTCCGGCATCCACTTCTCATGGGTGCCCCAGCCAAGCTCGGCCGGCTGCATGCCCTCGGAGACGAAGCCTTCGACCGACCAGGTGTTGACGAACTTGTTCATCGGCTTCGGCTTCTTCGAACGCTGGGTGTCACGCTCGGCGATGTGAATGCCCTTGACGCCGAGGGTCTGCGCGAGCCGGCCCCAGCCTTCGCGGCTGTTCGGCTCGTCGGCCTTGAGGCCGGTGTCGCGGGCGACGTCGAGCAGGGCCTGCTTGACGAACCACGACACCATGCCGGGGTTGGCGCCGCAGGTGGAGACCGCCGTCGTTCCGCCCGGGTTCCTGCGCCTGGCCGCCAGCAGCGTTTCGCGCAGCGCGTAGTTCGAGCGCTTCTCGGGGCCGATGCTCTTGTCGAAATAGAAACCGAGCCACGGCTCCACCACAGTGTCGATGTAAAGCGCGCCGATCTCGCGGCACAGGCTCATGATGTCAACCGAAGACGTATCGACCGACAAATTGACGCAAAAGCCCTGGCCGCCGCCGGCGGTCAATAGCGGCGTCAGCACCTCGCGGTAATTGTCGCGGGTGATGCCCTGCTTGATGAAGCGGACGCCATGTTGCCTGGCAATCTCGCCGTCCTCGTGCGGATCGATGATGACGAAACGCGACTTGTCGTAGTCGAAATGCCGCTCGATCAGCGGCAGCGTTCCCTTGCCGATCGAGCCGAAGCCGATCATGACAATGGGGCCGGAAATTTTCGCGTGGATTTGCGCGGACGGGCTCATGAACTGTCTCCGGGAAAGATCTGCTGCGCGTGGGCGGGATCAGGCGGTGCGGCGCCTGGCGGTGACTTCGATCTCGACCTTCATCTCGGGCTTGTAGAGGCCGGCGACGACGAGCAGGGTGGCGGCGGGGCGGATATCGCCGAGTTGTTCGCCGCACACCGCGAGCAGCGCGTCCGCGTCCCCGGCGTCGGTGATGTAATAGGTCGCGCGGACGATATCGGCCATCGCAAAGCCGCCTTCCTTCAGCGCGGCCTCGATCGTCCTAAAGCAGTTTTGCGCCTGGCTTGTGACACCCGCGGGCATCGTCATGGTGGCGTAGTCGTAGCCGGTGGTGCCGGCGACGAAGGCGAAATCACCGTCGATGACGGCGCGGCTGTAGCCGGCGCTCTTTTCAAAGGGCGAGCCGGTCGAGATGAGACGGCGGGGCATCGGAACCTCGGCTGGGGAAGTGGGGCACTTCGGCGCGGTTTAAGGGTTTTCCCCCGGCCAACGCAACCCCGGGGCCTCGGCGCGGAACCGAAGTGTCGGCTGGCCCTAGGCCACGCGCGGCGCGAGTAGGGCCTTCCTGGGTCGCGCCGGCCCGGCCTTCGGCCATGACGGCCCGGTCGGGACGATCATGCCCCGGGCGCCGTCGAGCGCGCCCTCGCGCAGCTCAAGACCGAGCAACCGGTCGCGCTCGAACGGGCCGGGCAGCGACAATTCGGCGGTTTTGGCGGATGAGAATCCGAAGCGGGCGTAATAGGGCGCATCGCCGAGCAGGATCACCGCGCCGTGGCCGCGCTGCCGTGCGAGGTCGAGCGCGCGGGCCACCAGCGCCGCGCCGACGCCGAGCGTGCGGCTGTCGGGGTCAACCGCGAGCGGGCCCAGCACCAGCGCCGGCTTGCCGCCGGCGATGACGGGCCACAGCCGCACGGTGCCGACCAGGCGGCCGCGCGTCGCTGCCGACAGGCTGAGGCCTTCGGCCGGCCGCCGTCCATCGCGCAGGCGCTGGCAGGTGCGCGCATGGCGGTTGGCGCCAAAGCAGGCGTCCAGCAGCGCCTCGCGCGCAGCAACGTCGGATGTCCGCTCGCCGCGGATCGCGAACGGCGCGGCATTCGGGGTGAGGGCGACAAGGGGCTTGCGCAAAGCGGTCATGGCACGTCAATCCTCGCTCGCAACGGCTGATGACGCCGTGGAGCGCTGCGAGAAAACGGGTGAATGAGGGGGCGGGAGCCGGCGCGCCGGCTCCCGATGGTTCAGGCCTCGGAGAGGCCGCTCAGATGTGGTAGGTCCGCAGCGGCGGGATGCCGTTGAACGCCACCGACGAGTAAGTCGACGTATAGGCCCCGGTGCCTTCGATCAGCAGCTTGTCGCCGATCTCCAGCGTCACCGGCAGCGGGTACGGCAGCTTCTCATACAGCACGTCGGCGGAATCGCAGGTCGGTCCCGCGAGCACGCACGGCGTCATTTCCGCGCCGTCATGCGGTGTGCGGATGGCGTAGCGGATCGACTCGTCCATCGTCTCGGCCAGACCGCCGAATTTGCCGATGTCGAGATACACCCAGCGCACCTCGTCCTCGTCGCTCTTCCTGGAGATCAGGACGACTTCGGTCTCGATGACGCCGGCATTTCCGACCATGCCGCGGCCCGGCTCGATGATGGTCTCCGGGATCTGGTTGCCGAAATGCTTGCGCAGCGCGCGGAAGATCGACCGGCCGTACTGCACGACCGGAGGAACATCCTTGAGGTACTTGGTCGGGAAGCCGCCGCCCATGTTGACCATGGACAGGTTGATCCCGCGCTCGGCGCAGTCCCGGAACACCGTCGAGGCCATCGCCAATGCGCGGTCCCACGCCTTCACCTTGCGCTGCTGCGAGCCGACATGGAACGAGATGCCGCACGGCTCCAGGCCAAGACGCTTGGCGAGGTCGAGCACCTCCACCGCCATCTCCGGATCGCAGCCGAACTTGCGCGACAGCGGCCACTCGGCGCCTGCGCAGTCATAGAGAATGCGGCAGAACACCTTGGCGCCGGGCGCAGCGCGCGCGATCTTCTCGACTTCGGCGGAGCAGTCGACCGCGAACAGCCGAATGCCGAGCGCGAAGGCGCGCGCGATGTCGCGCTCCTTCTTGATCGTGTTGCCATAGGAGACGCGGTCCGGCGTCGCACCGGCAGCCAGCGCCATTTCGATCTCGGCGACGGTTGCGGTGTCGAAGCACGAGCCCATCGAGGCCAGAAGCGACAGCACTTCGGGCGCCGGATTTGCCTTGACCGCATAGAACACGCGGCTGTCCGGCAACGCCTTGGCGAAGGTCTGGTAGTTGTCGCGCACGACTTCGAGGTCGACCACGAGGCAAGGCTCGGTGTCCCGGCCCTCGCTGCGGCGGTTGCGCAGGAATTCCTGAATACGTTCGGTCATAGCACCCTCCAAACGGCCCAGCGACGGGACCCGTTCAAATGTGATCTCGGACATGAGTGCTTTGGCGTTGCCGCACGATGGAGACGCGACAAAGCCTCGAACTCAAGCCGAACTGTGCTGCCGTGGATTGGTTGGGAATTTTCCCGCCCGCACACCTGGCAATGAAGGACAAGCCTTTTCAGTAGCCCGCGCCGGCGGTGGAATGCCGGTAGAGACCAAAAAAGCCCGATCCGTCGTTGCTTTAAGTCGCGTCCCCCGTTGAGAGCGGGGTGCGCCGGTTCGCCTCCGGCTGCCAGTCACGGTTGCAAAGGATGCAGAAGCCTTCAACGGCATCTCTTGAGAGAGATGCTGGCCTCCCTGATCTTCGACCTATGAGGTCTGGACCTGAGCGACCCTCGGTTCTTCATCCCTTGGCGGCTGTCCGGCCTCTTGTCCGGATACCTACCGACTGACACACGACCACAGGCACGTGCGAAATTGGGCAAGGCTGGAAATAGGGCTTTTGATTCCGCTTCGCAAGATTTTTTTTCGGCCGGGAGCAAATTTCCCCGACCTGTGCTTGCACGATCTTTCCAGCGCGCGCCGCACACGACAAAGATGAACGGGTGTTAAGATTTGCGACAGATGCTTGCGCGCCTGACGCAGGTTAATCAGCGCTATCGCGCCTCAGGCGCGTTTGGTAAACGGCTCGATGCGCTGGGCGGTGCGGATGAACGCCACCATGATCATGACGCCGATCGCAAACAGCACCGCCTGCAGGATGTGCGTGCCGGTGTCGTCGAGGCCGAACAGGATCGCGAGCGCCCAGCCGCCGGCAAACGCCGCGCCGAACACCTCCGCGCCGATCAGGATCGCCGCCGAGACGACGGTGATGACGCTTTGCCAGACGATTTCGCGGCTGGCGGAGGAAGCAGGCTGCGGGCTCATGGAAAGTTCCTGTTCGGGGGCCGCAATCTCTCCGAAAAGGCGGCCGCTATCAAGCCTAAAAGGCCCAAAAATGCCGCATCGGGTGATATAGATTGCCGCATCTCCCAGCGCGTTTTCGAGCGAAGCGGGCGCGGCTTGGTGTAAAGGAAACGCGTCGAGACGGACCTTGGCGCGGTCCTGATCGAATCAGGCCGAAACGTCCAGACGGAAAACGGGAATTGTGATGTCAGAAAACCCGCAAGCGGCGGCCATTTCGGAAGCCCGGGCGAACCCGCTGCTGCAGCCATGGCAGACGCCGTTCGAGACGCCGCCTTTTGCCGAGATCGAGCCCGAGCACTTCCTGCCGGCCTTCGAGCAGGCGTTCGCCGACCATACCGCAGAGATCGCCGCGATCACCCACGACCCTTCCGCGCCGGACTTCGCCAACACCATCACGGCGCTGGAGCGCTCCGGCAGGCTGCTCGCAAGGGTCGCCGCCGTGTTCTACGGCCTCGTCTCGGCACACTCCAATCCCGCGATCCTGGAGATCGACACCGAAGTCTCGCTGCGGATGGCGCGGCACTGGAATCCGATCATGATGGACGCGGTGCTGTTTGGGCGAATCGCGCTGCTCCATGGCAACCGCGCCACGCTCGGCCTGACCGGCGAGCAGATGCGGCTGCTGGAGCGAACCTACACTAACTTCCACCGCGCCGGCGCGGGCCTCGGGGAGGCCGCCAAGAAGCGCCGCGCCGAGATCAACGAGCGGCTGGCGCAGCTCGGCACCTCGTTCAGCCACCATCTGCTCGGCGACGAGCAGGACTGGTTCATGGAGCTCGGTGAAGACGACCGCGCCGGGCTGCCCGAGGCTTTCGTCGCCGCGGCGAAGGCGGCGGCCGACGAGCGGGGCATGGCCGGCAAGGCGATCGTGACGCTCTCAAGGTCTTCGGTCGAGCCGTTCCTGAAGAGCTCTTCCCGCCGCGACCTGCGCGAGAAGGTCTTCAAGGCTTTCACGGCGCGCGGCGACAACGGCAACGCCAACGACAACAACGCCACCATCGCGGAGATTGTCGCGCTGCGCGAGGAGGCGGCCGGGATCATGGGCTTTCCGACCTACGCCGCCTACCGGCTCGAGGATTCCATGGCCAAGACGCCGGAGGCGGTGCGTGGCCTGCTGGAGCGGGTCTGGAAGCCTGCACGCGCCCGCGCGCTGGCCGACCGCGATGCCCTGCAGGCGCTGATCGCGGAGGAGGGCGGCAACTTCATGCTGGCCCCGTGGGACTGGCGTTACTACGCTGAGATATTGCGGCAGCGCCGCGCTAATTTCGACGACGCCGCGATCAAGCCGTATCTTGTCCTCGACCACATGATCAAGGCCGCCTTCGACTGCGCCACCCGCCTGTTCGGGATCACCTTCTCGGAGCGCAGGGACATTCCGGTCTGGCATCCGGACGTCCGGGTCTGGGAAGTTAAGGACGCCGCTGGCCGGCACAAGGCGCTGTTCTACGGCGACTACTTCGCCAGGCCCTCCAAGCGCTCCGGCGCCTGGATGACCTCGCTGCGCGACCAGCAGACGCTCGACGGCGAGATCGCGCCGCTCGTCATCAACGTCTGCAACTTCGCCAGGGGCGCCGGCGGCGAGCCGTCGCTGCTGTCGCCGGACGATGCGCGCACCCTGTTCCACGAGTTCGGCCATGGCCTGCACGGGATGCTGTCCAGCGTGACCTATCCCTCGCTGTCGGGCACGTCGGTTTTCACCGACTTCGTCGAACTGCCCTCGCAACTCTACGAGCACTGGCAGGAACAGCCGCAGGTGCTGCGACGGTTCGCAAGACACTATCAGACCGGCGAGCCGCTGCCTGACGAGCTGCTGCAGCGTTTCCTCGCCGCCCGAAAATTCAACCAGGGCTTTGCCACCTTGGAGTTCGTGTCCTCGGCGCTGATCGATCTGGAGTTCCACACCCAGCCGGCTTCCGCCAGCCGCGACGTTGCCGCGTTCGAGAAAGCCGTGCTGGAGAAGATCGGCATGCCCGCTGAAATCGCGCTGCGGCACCGGCCCACCCAGTTCGGCCACATCTTCTCGGGCGACCATTACGCTTCCGGCTACTACAGCTACATGTGGTCCGAAGTCATGGACGCCGACGCGTTCGGCGCCTTCGAAGAGGCCGGCGACATCTTCGATCCCGCCACCGCCAGGCGGCTGCACGACGACATCTACGCGTCGGGGGGCTCGCGCGACCCCGAGGATGCCTATATCGCTTTCCGTGGCCGCGCGCCGGAGCCCGAGGCGCTGTTGCGCCGGCGCGGCCTGCTCGAAACCCCTGAGGCTGCCTGAGATGACATATCGCCTGAACCGCTTGCTCGGCTCATTGTTCCTGGTCACGGCGCTCGGCGGCGCCGCGGCCGAGGCCCATCCGCATGTCTGGATCACCGCCAGGAGCGAGGTGGTCTATGCGCCCGATGGCGCGATGACGGGCGTGCGTCACGCCTGGACCTTCGACGACATGTTCTCGACCTATGCGCTGCAAGGCATCACAACCAAGACCAAAGGCGTCTACAGCCGCGAGGACCTCGCGCCGCTGGCGCAGACCAACGTCGAATCGCTGAAGGATTTCGACTTCTTCACGTTCGCCAAAGCCGACGGCAAGAAGACCAAGTTCACGGAACCGGTCGACTATTTCCTCGAGCACAAGGACGGCGCCCTGACGCTGCATTTCATGCTGCCGCTGAAGGCGCCGGTGACGCCCAAGCAGCTCGCGCTTGATGTGTTCGATCCGTCCTACTTCATCGACTTCAAGTTCGACGACAAGGAGCCGATCAAGCTGGTCGGCGCGCCCGCTGCCTGTCAGTTGCGTTTTCAGCGGCCCAACGAGGAAACCGCCAACACGCAACGCCTGAGTGAGCAGAATTTCATGAGTGGCGACAACTCGAACTACGGCGCGATGTACGCCAACAAGATCACGGTGAACTGCCCGTGAGGGGGATGCCCGCCCGCCTCGCACGAGGCTTGATGATCACGGCCGCCGCGCTCGCGACCCTCGCGGTTTTCGACGCCGCCTTGCACGTGGTGGCGGCGCAAAATCCGTTCGGCGGGCCGCGTCCGGCCGCCGAGCCGCAGGCCGGCGGCGTTGTGGGCTGGATTCTCGCCAAGCAATCCGAATTCTATCGCGAGATGTCCTCGACGATCCGCGCGGCGAAGTCGGACGGCAGCGCGGTCTGGACGCTGCTGGCGATCGCGTTTGGCTACGGGGTGTTTCACGCCGCCGGACCCGGCCACGGAAAGGCGGTGATCTCGTCCTATCTCGTCGCCAACGAAGAAACCGCGCGGCGCGGCATCGCGCTGTCATTCGCCTCGGCGCTGCTGCAGGCGCTGGTGGCGGTGGCGATCGTGGCCGTCTTCGCCTGGCTGCTGTCCGCCACCGCCAAAACCATGTGCTCCGCGGAGAAGGCGATCGAGATCACAAGCTATGGCCTGATCGCGGTCCTCGGCGCCCGGCTGGTCTGGACCAAGGGCGGCGGCTTCATGCGCGCGCTGGGCACCAAGCCCGAACTGGCGGTCGCTGCGGCGCATCATCATCACGGCCACAGCCCTGGCCACCACGATCACCATCCCGGCCATTTTCACGACGAGCATTGCGGCCATTCGCACGGGCCGACGCCGGACCAGCTCGCCGGCCCCGGCGGCTGGCGGCGCGGGCTCGGCACGATCTTCGCGGTTGGCATGCGGCCCTGCTCGGGCGCGATCCTGGTGCTGGTGTTTTCGCTGGCGCAGGGCCTGTTCTGGGCGGGCATCGCCGCGACCTTCGTGATGGGGCTTGGCACCGCGATCACGGTCGCCACCATCGCTGTCGTTGCGGTGTCGGCGAAGGGCCTTGCCCGGCGTCTCAGCGCCGGGCGCGAGGGTGGCGGCGTGCTGGTCATGCGCGGCATCGAATTCGCCGCCGCCGGGCTGGTACTGCTGTTCGGCCTCGGCCTCTTGTTCGGCTACCTCGCCGCCGAGCGCGCGACCTGCCTGTGACGGCGAGCATCGACGATTGAGCGCGCCGTGCTCCGCCCGCCCCGTCTCACTCCGGCTTGATCCCGGCCGCCTGCATGATCGGCAACAGCCGCGCCTGCTCGCTGTCGCGGAATGCGGCGATCTCGGCCGGTGAAGTCGGCCAGGTCGAGGCGCCGAGATCGTTGTAGCGCGTCTTGACCTGGGGATCGGCGAGCGCCCTGGCGGTGAGCGCGTTGATCTGCGCGACCAGATCGGCCTTCATGCCGGCCGGCCCGATCAGCGCCGTCCACGAGGTCATCGCATATCCCGGCAGCAATTCGGCCATGGCCGGCACGTCGGGAAGTTCGGGGATGCGCGTCCTCGAGGTCACCGCGATCGGCCTGACCAGGCCGGCGCGCACGCTGGGCAGCGAGCCCGGCAGATTGTCGAACAGCATATCGACCTGGCCGCCGAGCAGGTCGTTCATCGCCGGCGCGGCCCCCTTGTAGGGAATATGGACCACATCGACGCCGGCCATGCTCTTCATCATCTCGCCCGACAGATGCAATGTCGTGCCGAAGCCCGCCGAGGCGTAGGTGTATTTGCGCGGCTCCTTCTTGAAGGCGGCCAGCAGCTCCTTCAGGTCCGAGGAGAACAGATCCTTCTTGCCGACCAGGATGTTCGGCAACTGCCACATGCCTGAAATGAAGGTGAAATCACGGACCGGATCGTAGGGGAGCTTGGCATAGCTTCCGATCGCCAGCACGTTGCTGGCGATGCCGCCCAGTCCGATCGTGTATCCGTCCGGCGGCGACTTCGCGACTGCGTCGGCCCCCAGCGCGCCGCCTGCGCCCGCCCGATTTTCGACCACAAACGACTGCCCGGACAATTCGCTCATCTTCTGGCAGAGGATGCGCGAAAGCGAATCGGTGGCGCCCCCCGCCGGAAATCCGTTGACATAGCGCACCGACCGCGCCGGCCAGGCCTCCTGCGCGCGCGCCACTTGCGGGGCCAGGAACGGCGCGGCGATCGACCCGCCGACAAGGCCGAGCAGGGTGCGGCGGTTGACAGACATGGGCTGCTTGGGCTGCGGCATCACTTCCTCCATCATCAGATTCTTCTTGATTGGTTGGGGCAAAATCCGGCAGCGCTGTCGGATCCCGATTTCCGGGGCGAAAGAACCGCTGATCTTGTTTCGACAGGCAGGGAGCATACAGGCGGCAGGCGCCAGCGGTAGGGGAATTAATGGACCGTTCGCCGCAGTCCGGAGCGTCCGGCGACAGGGCCTGCGTCACCAGGTACCGGCGCGAGAAGCACCTGGCGGCACAACTCCGCGTGTTGTTTCACGCCGGCAGATAGGCCTTGATCCCCGGCAGGAAGAAGATCGCGATATTGATTGCCAGGCCCAGGCTCCAGAGGATGGAGCGCAGCGTCGGGCGGTTGCCGAGATAGGTGAAGACATAGGCGATCCGCACGATCAGGAACAGCACCGCCAGCTCGTCGATCAGGCGCTGCGGTCCTAGCCGGAACTCCGCCAGCAACACCGCGGCCGCAAAGAACGGAAACGCCTCGATGCCGTTCTGGTGGGCGCCGAGCGCGCGGGCGCGGATCGGGTCGTCATAAAAGGTAGGGTCGCGCGGCCTGGAATTGTCGAACTGCCCAACGCTGATCCATTTGACGGTGGCGATCGTTAACAGATACAGCATCAGCGCTCCGAAAACGCACCATTCGGCGACCGTCATGGCTCCTCCAGACCGCGGCAATAGCAATCAGTATCGAACAAGCGGGGTTGTCTTGACAAGGATGGGGCGACGCGCGATGCCGTCAAAATCATGACCGTGGTCGTCCCGATCGGAAGCGCCAAGCCCGCGCCGGCAGCCCAGCCGGAGCGCGTCGGCGTGCTGCTGGTCAATCTCGGCACCCCCGATACCGCGGATGCCAGCGGCGTGCGGGTCTATCTGAAGGAATTCCTCTCCGACCCGCGCGTGATCGAGGACCAGGGGCTGTTGTGGAAGCTGATCCTCAACGGCGTCATCCTGCGCGTGCGGCCGGGTCGCAAGGCGCGCGACTACCAGAAGATCTGGAATGCCGAGAAAAACGAGTCGCCGCTCAAGACCATCACGCGCGCGCAGGCCGAGAAGCTTGCCGGGTCGATCGCCGATCACGACCACGTCGTGGTCGACTGGGCAATGCGTTACGGCAACCCCTCGATTGGCTCGCGCATCGAGGCGCTGACCGCGCAGGGCTGCAACCGGTTGCTGGTGGTGCCGCTCTATCCGCAATACTCCGCCGCGACCTCGGCGACCGTCTGCGACGAGGTCTTTCGCGTGCTGGCGGGCATGCGCGCGCAGCCGACATTGCGGGTGACGCCGCCCTATTACGACGACCCTGACTACATCGAGGCGCTGGCCGTTTCGATCAATGCGCATCTGGCGACATTGCCGTTCCATCCCGAGCTGATCGTGGCGTCGTTTCACGGCATGCCGCAGAAGTATGTCGACAAGGGCGATCCCTACCAGGCGCAGTGCATCGCCACCACCGAAAGCCTGCGCAAGCGGATGGGGCTTGATGCCTCGAAGCTGATGCTGACCTTTCAGTCGCGGTTCGGTTTCGACGCCTGGCTGCAGCCCTATACCGACAAGACCATCGAACAGCTTGCGAAAGATGGCGTCAAGCGCATCGCCGTCGTGACACCAGGCTTCGCCGCCGATTGCCTGGAGACGCTGGAGGAGATCGCGCAGGAGAACGCCGAAATCTTCAAGCACAATGGGGGCGAGCAGTTTGCCGCCATTCCCTGCCTCAATGACAGCGATCCCGGCATGGACGTGATCCGGCAACTGGTGTTGCGCGAGCTTCAAGGCTGGATCTGACCCCCATAGATTGCGGCCGGCATCCGGGATGCAGAACATCCGGTGGCCGGCAAACGCCTCCCCGGCTATACAGAGGCTGCTTGAGACAGCCGGACTGAACCCGCGCCGCCGCGTTGCAGACAAACCGTGATCGCGTCCGGCAACGCACCTTGCCGGCTTTGGAGGAAGTGTATGACTGGTTTCGACATCTTCGCGATTGCCTTTGTCCTGCTCGTCATCGTTACCCTGTTCGCCGGCGTCAAGACCGTGCCGCAGGGCTTTGACTGGACCATCGAGCGGTTCGGCAAGTACACCCGCACCCTGTCGCCGGGGCTGAACGTCATCGTTCCCTATTTCGACCGCGTCGGCCGCAAGGTGAATGTGATGGAACAGGTGATCAGCATTCCCGAGCAGGAGGTGATCACCAAGGACAACGCTACCGTGACCGTTGACGGCGTCGCCTTCTATCAGGTGTTCGACGCCGCCAAGGCGAGCTACGAAGTGTCCAATCTCGACCAGGCGATCATCGTGCTGACCATGACCAACATCCGCTCGGTGATGGGCGCGATGGACCTCGACCAGGTGCTGTCGCACCGCGACGAGATCAACGAGCGGCTGTTGCGCGTGGTCGACGCCGCGGTGTCGCCGTGGGGGCTGAAGGTCAATCGCATCGAGATCAAGGACATCGTGCCGCCGGCCGACCTGGTCGAGGCGATGGGTCGGCAGATGAAGGCCGAGCGCGTCAAGCGCGCCGACATCCTGCAGGCCGAGGGCCAGCGCCAGTCGGAGATCCTGCGCGCCGAAGGCGCCAAGCAGAGCCAGATTCTGCAGGCCGAAGGCCGCAAGGAGGCCGCCTTCCGCGACGCCGAGGCCCGCGAGCGTTCCGCGGAGGCCGAGGCCAAGGCGACGCAGATGGTCTCCGAAGCCATCGCCAAGGGCGACGTCGCCGCGCTGAACTACTTTGTCGCCGACAAATATATCAAGGCGTTCGGGCAGCTGGCGGAGTCGCCGAACCAGAAGATCATCATGCTGCCGATCGAGGCGACCAGCATTCTGGGTTCGCTGGCCGGCATCGGCGAGATCGCCCGGGCCACCTTCGGCGACGCCGCGACGTCAGCCGGCGCGCTCGCGCGGCGAACCTCATCGGTGCCGAACACCACGCCGCCGCCGGCGCCGTCACAAAAATAAGGGTTTGACCCGCAATCACGCTGCTTGAGGAGAGGTTCGTGTCATGGCCGAGATGTTGACGACGTTGGGCGCCTGGAACTGGCTGATCGCCGGCTTCATCCTGATGGCGCTGGAATTGCTGGCGCCGGGCATCTTCCTGTTCTGGCTCGGGCTTGCGGCGCTGCTGGTCGGCGTGCTGTCGTTCGCCATCAACCCGTCCTGGCAGACGCAGATTCTGATGTTCGCGGTGCTGGCGGTCGCAGCCGTTCCGGCGTGGCGTTATTTCGCGCGCAGCGCGGGAAGCCGCAGCCAGAGCAATCCGTTCCTGAACCGGCGGACAGAAGCCATGGTCGGCCGCGAGTTCATTCTCGATAAACCGATCGTCGACGGAACCGGCACGGTGCGGATCGACGACACGATCTGGCGCGTCGCCGGCCCCGACGCGCCGGCCGGCAGCCGGGTCCGGGTGGTGCAGGCCGACGGCGCCAGCCTGACGGTGGCGGTGGCCTAGCGCCTCCCTCGCCCCGCTCTTGCGGGGAGAGGGTCGGGGTGAGGGGTCCCGCCGCGTAAACGCGGCGACCTCTCCCCGCAAGCGGGGCGAGGTATAGGAAGCCCGCTCAACTCCGCCTGCTCCACCGCTCGGCAAAACGATGCAGCGGCAGGAATGTCTCCTTCAGCTCCTGGCCGAGCCCGGTGAGGCGATAGCCGTCGCCTTGCACCAATTCGATCAAGCCGGCCTCGCGCAACTCTGAAAGCCGGGCCTGCAACACCGTCGGGGAGGCCTCGTCGCAGGCGGTGCGCAGCGCCCGCGAGTTCAGCGATCCCTCGCGAAGCTCCCAAACGATCCGCAACGTCCAGCGCCGCCCCAGCAGATCGAGCAGCGCCATGATCGGCCGACCCGATTTTGAGCCCCGCACCGCCCGCTTCGTCGCCATAGCTGCCGGTTTCGACATCGAATCCTCTCTTGCATTGCGCTACATTTATTGTAGCGTATCGCTACGTTTATTGTAGCACAGGAGTTGATCGTGTCACAGCCCAGGCCGCGCATCCCGCCGTTGCAGCCGCCCTACTCACCGGAGATTCAGCAACATTTCGACCGGGTCATGCGCGGCGCGCCGCCGCTGATGCTGTTTCGCGTCATCGCGAGAAACGCCCGAGCATGGGAGAAATTCCGCGCCGGCAGCTTGCTCGACCGCGGGCCGCTGTCGTTGCGGCAGCGTGAGATCGTCATCAACCGCACCTGCGCGCGGACAGGATGCGAGTATGAGTGGGGCGTGCATGTCGCGGCGTTCGCGCAAGCCGCGCATCTGACCGAGCAAGAAGTCCGCGCCACCGTCCGCGGCGCTGCCACCGACGAATGCTGGTCGGCAGCGGAACAGGCGCTGATAGCGGCCGTCGACGCGCTGCACGATCGGGCAACTCTCAGCGACGCCGAGTTCGCCGGGCTGTCGAAGCACTACGACGAGGCGCAGATCTTCGAAATCATCCTGTTGTGCGGCTTCTATCGCACCGTGTCGTATCTTGCGAACGGGCTGGCGCTGCCGCTGGAGGAGACGGCGGCGCGGTTTCCGGAGTAGTCGTCATTCCGGAGCGATGCGCAGCATCGAATCCGGAATCTCGAGATTCCGGGTTCGCGTCTTCGACGCGCCCCGGAATGACGAGCGCAAACCTACGCCACGCCGGCGCGCAAGAGGTCGTGCAGATGCACGATGCCGACCGGCTTGTTGGCGTCGGTCACGATCAGCGCGGTGATCTTCGATGAGTTGAGGATTTCCAGCGCCTCGCTGGCCAAGAGATCGCGGCTGATCGTCTTCGGGCTCCGCGTCATGATCTCATCGACAACGGCGCTCATCAGGTCCGGTCCCATGTGGCGGCGCAGGTCGCCGTCGGTGACGATGCCGGCGATCTGTCCGGCGGCGTCGACAATGCCGACGCAGCCAAAGCCCTTTGAGGTCATCTCGACCAGCGCGTCGGACATGCGCGTGCCGAGCGGCTTCAGCGGCACCGCCTCGCCGGAATGCATGAGGTCGCGGGTATATTTCAGCATCGCGCCGAGCTTGCCACCGGGATGCAACACGCTGAAATCGACCGAGGTGAAGCCGCGGCCTTCCAGAAGTGCGATCGCCAGCGCGTCGCCGAGCGCCAGCATCATCAGCGAGGAGGTGGTCGGCGCCAGGTTGTGCGGGCAGGCCTCGCGCGCCTTCGGCAGCGTCAGCGCGACGTCGGCGGCCTTGGCCAGCGAGGACTCCCGATCCGCCGTCATCGCGATCACCGGAATGCGGAAGCGCTTGGCGTAGGTGATGAGGTTCTTCATCTCCGGCTGTTCGCCCGACCACGACAGCGCCAGGATCACGTCATCAGGCGTGATCATGCCGAGGTCGCCGTGGCTTGCCTCGGCGGCATGGACGAAGAAGGCGGGCGTGCCGGTCGAGGCAAAGGTAGCGGCGATCTTGCGGCCGATATGGCCTGACTTGCCGAGCCCGGTGACGATCAGCCGTCCCTTGGCGTTCTGGATGCGGTCGGCTGCGGCGACAAAGGGCGCGCGAAGATCGGATTGCAGCGCCGCCGTGATCGCGGCGATCCCGCCGCCCTCGGCGTCGAGCGTCCGCAGCGCCGACTGCACGGCATCGGGGGCATCGGTGCCGGATGATTTCGCCATCAACGGTTTCGGATTGGCCATGTCTGATCCCAGGGAGAAGGGGCGCGGCCCCCGAACCCGTATCTAGCATGGCCGGTCCGGCGATGCGACGCGCGCGGCGGCGCTCTCAACGGCTCATTAACCATAATTGTTTTAACTCCATTAACGACAGGTTCCGCGGCTACGCTCCGCGATGCTTGCAAGCTTTTGTTTTTGTTGGAGTATTCATACCGTGACGGCAGGTCCAGGACCGGGCCAGGGGATGTGTGCGCGCCGCTTTCGCGCAGCCTTGCCGTGCCTTGTGCTGCTCGCTCTCAGCGGCGGCGTCCAGGCGCAGACCGTCACCGCCGACCTGTTCAGCCCGACCCGCGCCAGCATGGCGAGGCCGCCGGATTCGCCGCTGCGCCGGACGGCCGCCGACGCCGGCGGCTCGCCCGGCAATCCTGCGCCGTCGCGGATCGGGCGAACCCCGAACTACGGCGTACCGGCGGCGAGCGGCGCGTCCGGCACCGGCTTCGACTCGCTGAACCGCAAGCGCCGGAAGCCGAACCCCTATCCGGGCCAGGCGAGGGCGAAGCCGTCGCCGCGGCCCTCGGTGCCGTCGGCGCTAGCCGCCAACAGGCCGCCTATTCCGGCGGCGATGGCCGGCACGGTGGCGGGACAGCCGCCGCGCAAGCGGCTTAAAGTGGACTCCGATCCGTTCGGCGCGGTCGGCGACTATGCCGGCAGCTTCCTGATCAAGTCGGCGCTCGAACTCTCGGGCGGCTACGACAGCAACCCGCGCCGCACGGCCGTGGCCAGGGGTTCGGCGCTTTACGTGGTCGCGCCGGAATTCCTCGCGGTATCCGACTGGGAGCGGCACGCGCTGGTCGCCGACCTCAGGGGATCGTTCACCGGCTACGGCAGCACCTTCCCGCCGCCCGGCCACGGCACGGTCTCGTCGGCGCCGGTCGTGATCGACCGACCGGACTTCATCGGCCATGTCGATGGCCGGCTCGACGTTACCCGCGACAGCCGCCTGACCGCGCAGGCGCGGCTCAGGGTTGCGACCGACAATCCCGGCAGCCCCAACATCCAGGCCGGCCTCGCCAGCTATCCGGTGTTCGCCGCGTATGGCGGCACGCTCGGCGCCGACCAGAGCTTCAACCGCCTGCAGGTTTCCGCCGGCCTCACGCTGGACCGCACCGACTATAGCCATTCAAAGCTCACCGACGGCAGTTCGACCAGCAACGACGACCGCAACTTCAACCAGTTCGGCGGCGTCGGCAGGGTCAGCTACGACTGGATGCCCGGCTTGAAGCCGTTCGTGGAAGTGCAGGGCGACAGCCGCGTCCACGACCTCAAGCTCGACCGCAACGGCTTCGCGCGCGATTCCACCGGCGGCTACCTCAAGGGCGGCAGCAGCTTCGAATTCACGCGGCTGTTGACCGGCGAGATCGGCATAGGATACGCGGCGCGCGATTATCTCGATACCAGGCTGAACCGCTTGTCTGGCCTGCTGGTCTCGTCGTCGCTGACCTGGACCGCGACGCCGCTGACCACCGCGAAATTCTATTCCGACACCACCATCGCCGAGACCACGCTGCCGGGCGCCTCGGGCGTGCTGACGCGCGTCTATACCATCGAGGTCGATCACGACTTCCGCCGCTGGCTGACGGCTATCGGCAAGTTCACCTGGGGCACGCTCGACTACCAGGGCAGCAACCGCAGCGACCGGATCTACGCGCTGTCGGGCGAGGCGGTCTACAAGATGAACCGCACCGTCTGGCTCAAGGGCACGCTGCGCCGCAACTGGCTGGAGTCGAGCCTGCCGGGCAACAGCACGGCCTCGACCGTCGTGCTGCTGGGCGTGCGGCTGCAGCATTGATGGCGTTATTCCTCTCCCTTGTGGGGAGGATCCCACGAGGGGGAGGGATATGAAGGGCGCGTCCTTACGGGCAGGGACGGCGGAAGCCGTCCCGGCCCAGATAGGTCATGCTGTAGGGGTCGAACGAGCGGTAGCGCTGCATGCAGTAATTGATGGCATCCCGCCGCTGCTGCTCGGCGGCGTGCGCCGCGATCGCGCCGCCGATGATGACCGCGCCGACACCGAGGCCGATCGCCGGACCGAGATTGCCGCCGCCGCGGCCCCGCCCGCGGCCCCGGCCGCGCTGCGCGAAGGCCGGTGAGACGCCCGCCGCCACAAAGGCGCCGGTCGTGGCAATCATGCCGAAGGCGTACATGAACAGCAGAACGGCTGCCGAGAGCACGGATGTGATGCGGCGGCGTACGCCACCGCCGGTTTTCTGAGTTCTCATGCTGACGCCTTTCTGGTTGCGCTTGAGTGATGCCTGCCGGCGAAACGACGCGCGTTGTCCTGGATCAACCGGACGGGGGCGATGCGATGCGGTCGCACCTAAACTGCAGTGTACACGCTCGGACTGCGATGTACACGCTGGCAAGATACCGTTCGAGGTTCGCGCCCGTTAGGCCGTCATGGCCGACGGCGGCAATGACGCTCGCCTATCGCGGCAGCGTCGTCGCTCCCATCAGATACTGGTCGATCGCCCGCGCGCACAAACGTCCCTCGCGGATCGCCCACACCACCAGCGATTGCCCGCGGCGCATGTCGCCGGCCGAGAATACCTTCGGCAACGAGGTCTTGTAGTCGGCGGTGTTGGCGCGGACGTTGCCGCGCTGGTCGAGATCGACGCCGAGGCTCTTCAGCAGGCCCTCGTGCACGGGATGCACAAAGCCCATGGCCAGCAGCACGAGTTGCGCCTCGAGTTCGAACTCAGTGCCGGTGATCGGCTTGAATTTTTCGTCCACCCTGACGCAATGCAGTTTTTGGACCTTGCCGTCGCCGCCGGAGAATTTCTGGGTCAGCACCGCGAATTCGCGGTTGGCGCCTTCGGCCTGGCTCGACGAAGTCCGCATCTTCAGCGGCCAGTTCGGCCAGGTCAGGCCCTTGTCCTCGTGCTCGGGCGGCGCCGGCATGATTTCGAGCTGAGTGACGGACTTTGCGCCCTGCCGGAACGATGTGCCGATGCAGTCCGACCCGGTGTCGCCGCCGCCGATCACGACGACATGCTTGCCGCCGGCGAGGATGTCCTTGACGCCGCCGAGCGGCTCGGAAGCGACGCGGCGGTTTTGTTGCGGCAGGAAATCCATGGCGAAATGGATGCCGTCGAGGTCGCGGCCGGGGATCGGCAGATCGCGGGCGGCTTCGGCGCCGCCGGTCAGCGCCACCGCGTCATACTGGTCGAGCAGTTGGCGCGGATCGATCGCGCCATCTGCGCCGACATGAACGCCGTAATGGAACGTCACGCCCTCGGCTTCCATCTGCTGGAGGCGGCGGTCGATGATATGCTTCTCCATCTTGAAGTCGGGGATGCCGTAGCGCAGCAACCCGCCGGCCTTGGCGAGCTTCTCGTAGACATGGACGTCATGGCCGACGCGCGCGAGCTGTTGCGCGGCCGCCAGCCCCGCCGGGCCCGAGCCCACGATCGCGACCTTCTTGCCGGTCCTGGCCGGCGCGATCTCGGGCTTGATCCAGCCGTTCTCCCAGGCGCGATCGACGATGGCGCATTCGATGGTCTTGATGGTGACGGGGTTGTCGTCGATGTTGAGCGTGCAGGACGCCTCGCACGGCGCCGGGCAGATGCGCCCGGTGAATTCCGGGAAATTGTTGGTCGAGTGCAGGTTGCGCGAGGCCTCTTCCCAATTGTCCTGGTAGACGAGGTCGTTGAAGTCGGGGATCTGGTTGTTGACCGGACAGCCCGGCGCGCCCGGCGCCACCGAACCGGTGCCGTGGCAATAGGGGATGCCGCAATTCATGCAGCGCGCGGCCTGGTCGCGGGTGTCCTTCTCGCTCAGGGGAATGACGAATTCGCGATAGTTGCTCACGCGCTCGGCGACCGGCGCATATTTGCGGTCGTGCCGGTCGATTTCGAGGAACCCGGTGATCTTGCCCATTTAACCCTGACGTCCCTGCATCTCTCGTTCGTTTTTGTCTTTCCCGCCATGCTCCCGTCATTGCGGGGAGCGGAGCGACGAAGCAATCCATGTTTCGGTTCGTGGCGCTATGGATTGCTTCGCTGCGCTCGCAATGACGGTTTGGTCCAACTATGCGCCGATCGCGATCTTCGGTTCGGCGTCGGTCCTGGCCTTCAGTTCCCGGAGAGCGCGGCGGTATTCCACAGGCATCACCTTGCGGAATTTCGGCAGCCAGGCTTTCCAGTCGGCGAGGATCGCGGCGGCCTTGTTCGAGCCGGTCAGCCTCGCGTGCCGCGTGATCAGGACGTGCAGCCGCTCGATGTCGGACTCGAGCAGGTTCTGGAACACGTCGACCCGGCCATGGGCTTCGAGGTCCCCCATCTGGTGATAGGTGTTCTGGTTGATCATCTCCTCCGAAAGCACCGGCTCCAGCTCGACCATCGCCATGTTGCAGAGTCTCGCGAAGTCACCGGCCTCGTCCAGCACGTAGGCGATGCCGCCGGACATGCCGGCCGCGAAATTGCGGCCGGTCTTGCCCAGAACCACGACGATGCCGCCGGTCATGTATTCGCAGCAATGATCGCCGGCGCCTTCGACCACCGCGACCGCGCCGGAGTTGCGCACCGCGAAGCGCTCGCCGGCGATGCCCCGGAAATAGCACTCGCCCTCGATCGCGCCATACATCACCGTGTTGCCGACGATGATGGACTCTTCCGGCACGATGCCGGAATTCCTCGGCGGCTTGACGATGATGCGGCCGCCCGACAGGCCCTTGCCGACATAATCGTTGGCCTCGCCTTCGAGATCGAGGGTGACGCCGCGCGTCAGCCACGCGCCGAACGCCTGGCCCGCGGTGCCTTTCAGGCTGACCTGGATCGTGTCGTGCGGCAGCCCGGCATGACCGTAGATCCTGGCCACCATGCCCGACAGCATCGCGCCGGCGGAACGGTTGGTGTTGTTGATCTCCTCCTCGATTTTCACCGGCGCGCCGCGGTCGAGCGCGGCCCTTGCCTTCTCGATCAGCCGGCGGTCAAGCACCGCTTCCAGATGGTGGTTCTGGGCCTCGGCGTGATGAATCTTCTGGCCGGGCAGTTCCTTCTGCCGCACGAACAGCCTGGAGAAATCGAGGCCCTTGGCCTTCCAGTGCGCCACCAGGGTCGACTGGTCGAGCATCTGGGTCTGACCGACCATCTCGTCGAATTTCTTGTAGCCAAGCTGCGCCATGATCTCGCGGACTTCTTCGGCGACGAAGAAGAAATAGTTGATGACGTGCTCGGGCTGGCCGGTGAAGCGCTTGCGCAGTACCGGGTCCTGCGTCGCGACCCCGACCGGGCAAGTGTTGAGATGGCACTTGCGCATCATGATGCAGCCGGCCGCGATCAGGGGCGCGGTGGCGAAGCCGAACTCGTCGGCGCCAAGCAGCGCGCCGATCACGACGTCGCGCCCGGTGCGGAAGCCGCCGTCGACCTGGACCACGATGCGGCTGCGCAGCCGTTCACGCACCAGCGTCTGGTGGGTTTCGGCAAGGCCGATCTCCCACGGCGAGCCGGCATGCTTGATCGAGGTGAGGGGAGAGGCGCCGGTGCCGCCCTCGAAGCCCGCGATGGTGACGTGGTCGGCCCGCGCCTTGGCGACGCCCGCGGCCACCGTGCCGACGCCGATTTCCGACACCAGCTTGACCGAGACCTGGCCGTCCGGATTGACGTTCTTGAGGTCGTAGATCAGCTGCGCCAGATCCTCGATCGAATAGATGTCGTGATGCGGCGGCGGCGAAATCAGGCCGACGCCCGGCGTCGAGTGCCGCACCCGCGCGATCGTGGCGTCGACCTTGTGTCCGGGCAATTGTCCGCCTTCGCCGGGCTTGGCGCCCTGCGCCATCTTGATCTGCATCATGTCGGAGTTGACTAGGTACTCCGTGGTCACGCCGAAGCGGCCCGAGGCAACCTGCTTGATCGCCGAGCGCATCGAATCGCCGTTCGGCAGCGGCTTGAAGCGATCGGCTTCCTCGCCGCCTTCGCCGGTGTTGGACTTGCCGCCGATCCGGTTCATGGCGATGGCGAGCGTGGTGTGGGCCTCGCGCGAGATCGAGCCGAACGACATGGCGCCGGTGGCGAAGCGCTTGACGATATCCTTGGCCGGCTCGACCTGGTCGAGCTTGACCGGCTTGCGCTTCTCGTCCTCGGCGGTCTTGATCCGGAACAGGCCGCGCAGCGTCAACAGCCGCTCCGATTGCTCGTTGAGAATCTTTGCAAACGCCTGGTAGCGCTCCAGCGAGTTGCCGCGCACCGCATGCTGAAGCGCGGAGACGGATTCGGCGTTCCATGCGTGATCCTCGCCGCGGGTGCGGTAGGCATACTCGCCGCCGACGTCGAGCGCGGTCTTGTAGATCTGGGCGTCGCCGAACGCGTCGGCGTGGCGGCGCGCGGTTTCCTCGGCGATCTCGGCCAGGCCCACGCCCTCGATCCGGGTATGGGTGCCGGCAAAATACTTGGCGACGAAGTCGGCCCGCAGCCCAACGGCGTCGAAGATCTGCGCGCCGCAATAGGACTGGTAGGTCGAGATGCCCATCTTGGACATCACCTTCAGGAGACCCTTGCCGATCGACTTGATGTAGCGCTTGACGATTTCATATTCGTCGAGCGAGCCCGGCAGGCGGTCCTTCATCGCGATGATGGTCTCGAACGCCAGATAGGGGTTGATCGCCTCGGCGCCGTAACCGGCCAGGCAGGCGAAATGGTGAACTTCTCGCGGCTCGCCGGATTCGACAACGAGCCCGACCGAGGTCCGCAGCCCGGTTCGGATCAGATGATGATGCACGGCGGCGCAGGCCAGCAGCGAGGGAATCGGAATCCGGTCCGAGCCGGCCATGCGGTCCGACAGGATGATGATGTTGACGCCTTCACGCACCGCGCCCTCGGCGCGGGCGCATAATTCGTCCAGTACCTGCTCCATTCCCGCCGCGCCCAGGCCGGCATGGAAGGTGGTGTCGAGCGTGCGCGACCTGAAATGGCTGTCGGCGACATCGGAGATCGAGCGGATCTTCTCGAGATCCGCGTCCGTGAGGATCGGCTGGCGCACTTCGAGCCGCTTGGTCGAGGCCATGCCCTGCAGGTCGAACAGGTTCGGCCGCGGCCCGATGATCGAGACCAGGCTCATGACCAGTTCTTCGCGGATCGGATCGATCGGCGGGTTGGTGACCTGCGCGAAGTTCTGCTTGAAATAGGTGAACAGCGGCTTTGGCCGGTCCGACAGCGCCGAGATCGGCGTGTCGTTGCCCATCGAGCCGGCGGCTTCCTCGCCGGTGGCCGCCATCGGCGTCATCAGGATGCTGATGTCTTCCTGCGAATAGCCGAACGCCTGTTGCCGGTCGAGCAGTGGCAGGTTGGAGCGCAGGCCCTTGGTCACCACGTCCGGCAGTTCTTCCAGCTGAATCTGGGTGCGGTGCAGCCATTCGCTGTAGGGATGGCTGTTGGCGAGCGAGGCCTTGATCTCGTCGTCGGGAATGAGACGGCCCTGTTCAAGGTCGACCAGCAGCATCTTGCCGGGCTGCAGCCGCCACTTGGTGATGATCTCGTCCTCGGGAATCTTGAGCACGCCCATTTCGGACGCCATCACGATGCGGTCGTCCTTGGTGACGAGATAGCGCGCCGGGCGCAGCCCGTTGCGGTCCAGCGTCGCGCCGATCTGGCGGCCGTCAGTAAAGGCGATCGACGCCGGTCCGTCCCACGGCTCCATCAGCGCGGCGTGGTATTCGTAGAACGCGCGGCGGGTCTCGTCCATCAGCGGGTTGCCGGCCCACGCTTCCGGAATCATCATCATGACGGCGTGCGGCAGCGAGTAGCCGCCCTGCACCAGGAATTCGAGCGCATTGTCGAAGCAGGCGGTGTCGCTCTGGCCTTCATAGGAGATCGGCCACAGCCGGCTGATGTCCTTGCCGTAAAGCTCCGAATGCACGGAGGCCTGGCGCGCCGCCATCCAGTTGACGTTGCCGCGCAGGGTATTGATTTCGCCGTTGTGGGCGATGAAGCGGTAGGGATGCGCCAGCGACCAGGTCGGGAAGGTGTTGGTCGAGAAGCGCTGATGCACCAGCGCCAGCGCACTCTCGAAATCCGGTTCGTGCAGGTCAGGATAATACTTGCCGAGCTGGTCGGCGAGGAACATGCCCTTGTAGATCAAGGTGCGGCACGACAGCGAGACCGGATAATAGCCGGCCAGCCCGCGGTCGCGGCGCTGGTAGATCGCCTGCGAGATCGACTTGCGCAGGATGTAGAGCCGGCGCTCGAACTCGTCCTCGGTTTTCGCCGTGCCGTTGCGGCCGATGAAGACCTGCATGTGGTAGGGTTCGGTCGGCTTGACGGTTTCGCCGAGCGAGGCATTGTCGGACGGCACGTCGCGCCAGCCGAGCAGCCGCAGGCCCTCCGCCTTGATCTGTTCGGCGATGATGCTCTGGATCACCTTCCGCCACGCCGTCTCCTTTGGCATGAACAGCGCGCCGATGGCGTAGTGGCCCGGCTCCGGAAGCTTGAAGCCGATCTCGGCGGCCTTGCGCTTGAAGAAGCCGTGCGGAATCTGCACCAGGATGCCGGCGCCGTCGCCGGCGCGCGGATCGGCGCCAACCGCGCCGCGATGTTCAAGATTGCAGAGAATGCTGATCGCGTCGGAGACGATCTGGTGCGACTTCTTGCCTTTGATGTTGGCGATGAAGCCGACGCCGCAGGAATCCTTTTCCAGGGAAAGGTCGTACATCCCCTCGGCCGGCGGGCGCCAGCTGTGCTCGCGCGGAGGATTTTCAAGCGACAGGTCGGCCGGTTTCGAGGCCGCGGTCGCCGACAGGGTTTCTGCCACGATGTTGTCGCGCTCGAATTCCGAACCGCTCATCTCGTTCCTCTCAATCAGGCTGTAGGGCCTCACCATCAAGATCGGCGCAGCTTGGGCGCTTGCGGCACCCACCGGGCCACCGCTCGTCCTCCGCGAGCCGCAATGTCCTAAATTCAGGCCTGGGCGTTCAACGTCCCTGAGGAACGGCCTTGCCTGCACTGCCCTGGAGCTGGTGGCGCCACGGATAAGGTGCAATCCATGTGCCGGAACGGCTCCGCAATTGAGACAGCGATACTGTCCTAACGCCGACCATGCCAAATATTTATCTATCACACAAGCGCGTGAAAGTCCCCGCCCGCATGCCGATCGCCATGCCCCGCGATGCCGACCGGCCTTGCTGGATTTGCGGCAGACGCTGCCCCGGTCCGGCCCAAGGACCGCCTGATTTGGCGATGAAGTTCGATCCCGTCGGGGCCTGCGCGAGAGCGAAAGGCCGAGCGGGTAGGCCCGCAAGCGCGACAGCGTACAGGAGCAGACGGTAATGAAGTTATGCTCGGGATTATTGGCGGCAGGGCTGGCGCTGCTGTCGGCCAGCGCGCAGGCGCAGGCACCCCATCAAATGAGGCACGCGCCATATGATCACCCCAGCTACGGCCAGAGGCAGGGCTACGGTCAGGGCTACGGCCAAGGCCACGGACCAATGCTGCTGCCGCCGATGGAGGTCTATGCCGTGCTCCGCGAGAGCGGGTTTTCGCCACTCGGCGTCCCCAGCCTGCGCGGCTTCTACTATACGATCGCGGTGATCGATCGCAGCGGCGAGGACGGCCGGCTGATCATCGACGCCCGCGACGGTCGCATTATTCGCTTCACTCCGGGCTACCGAATGGGTCGAAATTTCAACGCGGCGCCCATGGCGGTCTACGGGCCCGCGGGGCCGCCAAGACCCACCCAGGCATCGTCCCATGTGACGGGAACTCATGTGACCGGCCCGCCACCCTCGTCGCCGCAGGTCGCGAGCCGGACCGTGCCGCTGCCGAAGGCCAACCCGCTCGCCGCCAGGCCTGCCGCCGAACCAGTCCAGCAGGCGGCGGCGCCCGCGCCGAAACCGGCAGAGGTGCAGGCGGCGGCTCCGCAGCCGGTCACGACGGGATCAGCTTCCGCCAAGCCGCTGCCGCAGGTCGCGCCTACCCAGGACATGCCGAACGTGCAGGGGCTGGAATAAGTAACCCCGAGCGTTTTCGGGTCATCGCAAAAAACGCCCCGGCTTCCCGGGGCGTTTCGATTTTCAGCCGATACCGGCCGAAGCCTGGCCGCGTTACGCGGCGACCGAGGCGTCGACCACCTGGGGAGCGCCGGCGCCAGCGTTGATCGGAATGCTGCGCGGCTTCTTGGCCTCGGGGATCTCGCGGACGAGATCGACGTGGAGCAGGCCGTTCTCGAGCGAGGCGTTCTTCACCTGCACGAAATCGGCAAGCTGGAAAGCGCGCTCAAAGGCCCGCGCCGCGATGCCGCGGTAGAGCACCTCGGAACTGTCCTTGCCGTTCTCGTTGGCCGACTTCTCGCCCTTGATCGTCAGGGTGTTTTCCTTGGCGACGATCGAAAGCTCGCCTTGCGCGAAGCCGGAAACCGCCACGCTGATGCGATAGGCGTTCTCGCCGGTGCGCTCGATATTGTAGGGGGGATAGCCGGGGCTGCCGTCTGCCGTCACCTGGTCGAGCAGGTTGAAGAAGCGGTCGAAGCCGACGGTGGAACGATAGAACGGGGTGAGGTCGTAGGTACGCATGGGTAGTCCTCCATTGAGCGACTGTTTCAGATAACCCGCCCGCCATCGGGCCGGGCCTAGCTTCCGTGCAGCCTTGCGTTTCGACCTTGAAACGCTGGTATCGGCCTGCACGAAAATGATATGGGAGGGGGCAATCGGCGTTCAAGAGGGGCAAACAAGCCGCTTTTTGAGGCCGTCCGCCTTGATTTCCAGCCCTTTTCACCTATCCGGTCCCGGCCATGACGCTCGTCTCGATTCCCGCCAATCCGGTTCCGGAGGATGTCGTCTCGGGCACCATCAAGACCCCCGACGGCGCCGAGCTGCGTTTTGCGCGCTGGGCGCCGCCGGCGGGGCGCAAGGGCACAGTCTGCGTCTTCACCGGGCGCAGCGAGCAGATCGAGAAGTATTTCGAGACCGTGCGCGACCTTCGCGAGCGCGGCTTTGCCGTGGCGATGATCGACTGGCGCGGCCAGGGGCATTCCTCGCGCCGCCTGCGCGATCCGCGCAAGGGCTACGTCCGCGACTTCTCCGATTTCGAGATCGACGTCGAGACTTTCGTTCGGCAGGTGATGCTGCCGGACTGCCCGCCACCCTATTTCGCGCTGGCGCATTCGATGGGCGGCGCCGTCATGCTGCGGATCGCGCACGCGGGCAAGCGCTGGTTCGACCGCATGGTGCTGTCGGCTCCCATGATCGACCTGCCGGGGCGCACCACCGCGTTCCCGGCGCGGGCCTTGTTGCGGATCATGCGGCTGGCGGGGCAGGGCGGCCGCTACGTGCCCGGCGGCAGCGACGCGCTGACCGGATCGGAATCATTCATCAACAACCCTTTCACCAGCGATCCCGTGCGCTTCGCCCGCAACGCTGCGATTCTGGAAGAAGATCCCACCCTCGGCATCGGCTCGCCGACCGTGGCCTGGGCCGATACCGCCTTCCGGGCGATGCATGCGTTTCGCGGCGCCAACTACCCAGCCGAAATCCGCCAGCCTATCCTGATGCTTGCGGCCAGCAGCGACACCATCGTCTCAACGGCGGCGATCGAGGAGTTCGCCTATCATCTGCGTGCCGGCTCGCATCTGGTGATCGCGGGCGCAAGGCATGAAATCCTGCAGGAGCAGGACCGCTATCGCGCGCAGTTCTGGGCGGCGTTCGACGCCTTCGTGCCGGGCACGCCGCTGTTCAAGTGATGCCGACCTGGCCGGCGGGCGGTTTCGGCAGCCGCGCCGTGATTCGTTCGGGCAGGCGCCGTTCGACGAACAGCGTCCTGACCTCGGCGACGCTGAGGTAGCGCGCCTCGCCTTCGCCCTTGCCCATGATCTTCAGCAGCACCGGCCACTCCCCCTTCATCAGCAGGGGAAAATACCAGCGCGCCGCGTCACCATCGCGCTGCAGGTTCGCCTTCATGAAGGCGTCGACTTGTTTTGCCGTCAGCCCGCGCTCGCTTCCGCCGGCGGGATTCCTGCAATCGGTGCCGAAGCCGGCGAGCCGCTCGATCTCGTCTTCGTGAACGCTGGCATCGACGCCGAGAATGCGCGAGCCGCCGCCATGCTTGTCGAGCGGGCCGTTGCGTAGCTCGTCGAGCACGGCGCCGGAGGTCGCACTCTTCAAGAGGCGCGCCGGCGCCAGACCGTTTGCGATCACCGCAACCAGCCAGGTTGCCAGCCGCACCTTCTTCTCACCAAGGCCGGTCTGCCCGCTGGCGTCTGCGACGATGTCGGACAGTTTCGAAAGCGGCACGACGTGACCGCCGACGTAACCATTGGCGACGAGGGCGCGCAGGAACGGGCAGGGATTGTCGGGCGAAACGGCGACCTGCGCCGCAGGCGTGGCGTCCGGCGCAGTCATGATGCGGTCGTTGGACATGGAGCCGAGTCCTCGAAAGCATTGAATGTGAAAAAACTGTCCGCTTCCAGCTGGAAGCGATGGATGGTCTGAAAGGGAAATTCGGCGGCGCGCTGCTCTGGAATGCCGAGAAGTTTGGTGGAATTCGACGCGTTGTCAACCGACCCGCTGCGCTGCGCTCAGGAATCGGCGGCGAGCTTTGGCGAGGATTCGACCAGCGTCAATCTGCTGAAAGGGATGCCGGCCTTCACAAGACCGTCGCGGTAATGGGCGATGTCTTCAGGCTTTTTCCAATGGAAATTGTTTATATGCCGTTCGACTGTGAAGTTTGGAAAGTTGCTGCGCAGAACCTCGGCGGCGTTGGCCGCTTCCTCGGTACGCCCGAGTTGGGCGAACGCTGCCGCCCGGATCGTGAGCGCCGGAAGATGATTGGGATTGATATAAAGCTGCTCGCGCGCCCAAGACAGCGCCGCGTCATATTGACCGACCAGGTAATGGCTGAACGCGTTCACGGACGCCCACTGATACCGCGGGTCGGAGTTGCCGCGCTGCGCCGCCATTGAAATCAGTTCGATGGCCTGCCGATGTTCGCCGGCGTAGAAGTAACAAAAGCCAAGAACGCCGCGGGCGCCCATGTCGTACGGGTTGAGCCCGACCGCACGCTTGGCGGCGTCCATCGCCTGCTCGTGGTGGCCTTCCAGGGCGTGCAGATAGGCGACGATCTGAAAGGCAAAGGAAGAGCGTGGATCAAGCCTGACGCTGCTTTCCGCCAGATCCATCGCCGTCGTCAACAATTCGCGTGTGCTCTTGATCCATCCGAACTGAATGCTCTGCATCATGATGGTGGCGAGATAGGCCCGGGCGATCGACAGCGTCGGATCGAGCGCGATGGCTTCCTTGAACAGCCCGATCGAGGTGTCGAAATCCGCTTTGGTCTGCAAGTAGTAGTAGGACAGCCCTTTCAGGAAGCGATCCCACGCGGTGAGGTCGTTCGAGTTCGGGTTCGCGCGCGGCGGGGCTGAGGCTTCCGCGCGGTAGATCTCGGCGGCGATCGCCGCCGACAGGTTGGTGGTGAGTTCGTCCTGCATTGCGAACAGGTCGCCGATGTCGCGGTCGAACCGGCCGGTCCATAATTGCTGGCCGGTTTCGGGCGCAATCAGTTCGGCGGTGACGCGAACCTTGCTCGCGGCGCGCCGTACCGAGCCCTGGACCAGGTAGGTCGCATCGATCTCGCGCGCGATCAGCCGCGTGCTCACGTTCTTGCCCTTGAACGCGAACGTCGCGTTGCGGCCCAGCACCCGGTAGAACGATTGCAGCGAAAGGGCGTGGATCAGGTCTTCGGTTAGCCCGTCGGAAAAATACTCGTCCGCGCTTTCGCTGAGATTCGCGAACGGCAGCACGCCGACGATCGCCGTCCGATATTGCGCCGGAAGGTTGGCGGCGGAGGTTTCGCTCGCGGCTTTGGTCCCGGCGTCGGATCCCACGGGTTGCCAGGTCCAGACCTGGATCGGCTCCTCGATGTTCTTGAAGCGGTGCGGGCCGGCGTCCACCAGCGCGACGCTGAGACGCTTGCCGGCTTCGTGACAGGCCTTGCCGGAGACGGCAACGCCGCCGGGCGGCGCAACCGATTCGAGGCGGACGGCGATGTTGACGTCGTCGCCGAACACCTCTTCCTCGTCGGCCATCACGTCGCCCATGTGGATGCCCATGCGGAACTGCATGATGCGATCGGCGGGCAGGTGGTGGTTGCGCTCCGCCATCGCCGTCTGCATGGCGATCGCGCCCTCGATGGCGCCGACGATGCTGGGAAATTCCAGCAGGAAGCCGTCGCCGGTGTTCTTCACCAGACGGCCGCCATGGTTGAGGATCACAGGATAGATCGCCGTGCGGTGCGCCTTGAACGCGGCGTGCGTGCCCGCCTCGTCGACCCCCATCATGCGGGAATAGCCGGCGACGTCGGCGCAGACGATGGCTGCCAGGCGTCTTTCCATGATCCCAGTATGTCCTCAGCGCGCCCGGAGCGGGCCTGTCCGGGTGCGATGCTTATAGAGCACGCTGCGGTAGCCGGAAATCCCATAACTTCACGATGGTAAAGCATTCAGATAGTTCGAGAACTTGTCAGATCCGCAGGGGCGGGCCGGGGAACCGGCGAGGTCGTTGATTTCGCGTTACGGGCGCTCGCGCGCTTTCGCTAGCCGTGAATTTTGGCCAGGGCGCTGCCGGCCAGATAGAGCCCCAGCAGAATCATCGCGATCAGGAACCAGCGGCGAAACACTTCCGGCTGCATCCGCGTCCGCACCGCCTGGCCGATGAACATGCCGGCAAAGGACGCCGCCATCGCCACCGCGCCCGGCAGCGCGGTCGCCGCCGTCAACAGGCCCGCGGCGGTGAGGTTGAAGGCGAGCGCCACCGTCGCGACCGTAAAGAAGATGCCGAGCGCCTGCACCAGCTCGTCCTTCTCCATGCCGATCGCCTGCAGATACGGCATCGAGGGGATCACCTGCACGCCGGTGGCGGCCGACACCGCGCCGGTGATCAGGCCGACAATGCCGCCGATCCATTTCTCGTCGCGGCGCGCGACCTTGAAGCTGATCTTGCTCAGGCCAAGCACCGCGTAGATCACCAGCAGGGCGCCGAGGACGACGGTGCCGTAGGACGCATAGGGTCCGGTCAGCAGTCCGGCGTTGAGCCAGATGCCGGCGACGGTGCCGGCCATCAGCGGCCACAGCCGCCGCATGATGTCGCGCAGGTAAGGGCCGACGAAGGTCTGCCAGATATTGGTGAGGATCGCGGGCACGATCACGATGGCGATCGCCTGCCCCGGCGGCATCGTCAGCGCCAGCAGGCCCATCGCCACCGTCGGCAGGCCGAGCCCGAGCACGCCCTTGATGAAGCCGGCCAGCAGGAAGGCAAGCGCGATGAAAACCAGCAGGGAATCGAACATCGGGCGACATTGACCGATCGGCGCATCAGGCACAATCTGGAGGTTACGGAGATGCCTTCGCTTATTGCGAAGGCTGATGATGCGCGCGCACGCCGTCCTCATTCTGAGGAGCGCGCATGGCGCGCGTCTCGAAGGATGGCCGCGGGCGAAACTCGGGCCTCATGGTTCGAGACGGCGCTATTGCGCCTCCTCACGATGAGGGTTGAGTGGTCTCGATCTGGTCGATCTTCATCGCGGTCGCCGAGACGCGCAGCATCACCAGCGGCGCGCCAGCCCCTTCAGCTCATGCGCGCGCAAACCGCATCGATCCCGTCACGCGTCCTGGCTGTTCAGCAATTTCATCGCCGCTTCATGCACCCGCGGGTCGCCAGCGGCGATGATGCGGCCGCCGGCCTGGGCCGGCTTGCCCTCCCAGTTGGTGACGACGCCGCCGGCGCCGGTGATGATCGGGATCAGCGCGGCGATGTCATAGGGCTTGAGTTCGGTTTCGACCACGAGGTCGAGATGGCCGGCCGCCAGCATGCAGTAGGAGTAGCAGTCGCCGCCATAGCGCGACAGCTTTACGGCGCGCTCGACCCGGCCGAAAATCTCGCGGTCGGCGGCGTTCATCAACAGCGGACTGGTGGTGAAGGAGGTCGCGTCCTTCAGCGAGGCGCAGCGCCGCACCGTCAGCTTCCGTTCGCCCGATGGCCCGGAATAATGCGCCGAGCCGGAATCGCCGGAAAAGCGCTCGCCGATATAGGGCTGGTGCATCATGCCGAACACCGGCGTGCCCCTGTGCAACAGCGCGATCAGCGTGCCCCAGATCGGAAAGCCCGCGATGAAGGATTTGGTGCCGTCGATGGGATCGAGCACCCAGACATATTCGGCGTCCTCGCGCTCGTTGCCGAATTCCTCGCCGACGATGCCGTGCTGGGGAAAGCTGGCCTTGATCAGGCGGCGCATCACCGCCTCGGCGGCGCGGTCGGCCTCGGTGACGGGATCGAAGTCGCTCGCGCTCTTGTTGTCGATCGAGAGCGAGGTGCGGAAGAACGGCAGGATGGTTTCGCCGGACGAGGTCGCAAGGCGGCCGATGAAGGCTGTGAAATCGATGACCGTCACGGCTGTTCCTTACCGGAAAAAGAATGCCCTCCTGCCTAACCCAATCCGGGCGGCGGCGCACGGTTAACGGAAGGTTATTGTTGCCGCCCCGGGCAGGGGAACCGGCTTTCGAATCGGCTTCGGCTTGGTCCGCATTCTTAACAATCACGAAGTCGCGAGTTTTGGCGAGGCCGTGTTCCTGGTACCTTAACGTCTCGTTAAGACGCTCGATTATGCCATTGAAATCATTGTAAAACAGATATCTCATCCAGTCGTTGAGCGCGCCGGGCGTCACGACCGGGATTGCCATGGAAATGCTTAAAAACCTCTTGCGTTTTGTGCGTCGCGGTCGCATATTGTTGCGGTGCGGTAGCGCCTCGCGCTATCGCTGCCCTCCTTGGGCGTTTCCTCCCTAGACTTGGGCCGCTTGTTCATTCAAGCGGCCCTTTTTTCTGTTATGCGCTGTCATTCCGGGTTCGCTCCGCGCCCCGGAATGACGGTGCCAGATCCTACTCCGCCGCCGCCTGGAACGGCCCGAGATCGCCGAGCGGAAGCCGGGCCAGCGCGTCGGCCAGCGCGGTGAAATCGGCGCTGACCTGCGCAAAGCGGGGGCCGCGCTCCCGCCGCCGCTCATCCATGTAGACCGCCCGGTTGAGTTCGAGTTGCACGCTGTGCAGGCCGCTGGCCGGGTTGCCGTAGTGTTCGGTGATGAAGCCGCCGGCATAGGGTTTGTTGCGCCCGACCGAATAGCCGAGCCCGCCCATGACTTCCTCCACGACATCGGCCAGCCGGCCAACGCAACTGGTGCCGTAGCGGTCGCCGATCACGATATCGGGCCGCCGCGGCTCGTCGCGTGACACGCCAACCGACGGCATCGAATGGCAGTCCACCAGGATCGCGGTCCCGAACGCCTGATGGGCCTTGTTGAGCAGCCGCCGCAGCGCGCGGTGGTAGGGCTTGTAGAGCGCCTCGATCCGCCCCATGGCGTCGTCGATCGAGATCCGTTCGCGATAGATCTCCTGCCCGTCGCCGACCACGCGGGGGATGGTGCCGAGCCCGCCGGCGACCCGCATCGAGCGCGTGTTGGCGAAACTGGGCAGTCGGCCGATGAACATGCGCGGATCGAGTTCATAGGGCTCGCGGTTCACGTCGACATAGGAGCGGGGAAAATTGACCCGAACCGTCGGAAAACCCCGGCCGCTCAAGCCTCCGATCAACTCGTCCATGAACGAATCCTCGGAACGGCGCAGAGCGGCGATATCGATCCGGGAGGCGCTGAGAAATTCGCGCGGATAGACCGAGCCGGAATGGGGCGAGTTGAAGATGATCGGCGCGCGCCAGTGAACCGGCTCCACGATCTCGAACGGGGGCGACAATTCGCCATCAAGCCGGTTCATCGTCGGGCGTCGTCCCCTGAATATCCGCATTTCTCCTTGCACGATTGATTGGGCCCAAGGAGGGGGTCTTATGAGGGACGTATTGTCGGCAATCGCAGCCATTCTGCCAAGTGAAAAAGCCGTGGATTGCCGGAACGCCTCGCAAACGCCTGAAAAAAGCCTGTCTCGGCTGGTCTTGGTGGTCACCCGGCGCGGCAACCGCGCGCTTCCCACCACGATGACGCCGTACCCTTCACCCGAAATTTACCCTCTGTCGGGCTTAGTGTACGGATTGATCCTCAAAGCCGGATTGACGACAGATCCCCATGCACAAAATCCTCCTCGCCGAAGACGATAACGACATGCGCCGCTTCCTGGTCAAGGCGCTGGAAAACGCCGGATTCGAGGTCTCGTCGCATGACAACGGCATGTCGGCCTATCAGCGGCTGCGCGAGGAGCCGTTCGAGATGCTGCTCACCGATATCGTGATGCCGGAAATGGACGGCATCGAGCTGGCGCGCCGCGCCTCGGAACTCGACCCCGATATCAAGATCATGTTCATCACCGGCTTTGCCGCGGTCGCGCTGAATTCCGATTCGCAGGCGCCCAAGAACGCCAAGGTGCTGGCCAAGCCGGTTCACCTGCGCGAACTCGTCAGCGAAGTGAACAAGATGCTGGCGGCCTGACCAGCCGCGCTTGCCGCGGAATCACGCCGCGAATTACGTTCGGGCGTCCTTGCGGGGGCGCTTTGGAGCCGATATACGGACCCGACCCAATACGGATTAATGCTGGAGCGGGATGACCTGGTCATCCCATTCTAGGGCGCGTAGCTCAGCGGGAGAGCACTACCTTGACATGGTAGGGGTCACAGGTTCGATCCCTGTCGCGCCCACCAGCCTTCGCTTGCTTCGCAAGCTACGGCTTGGGGAGCCACGCCGTGCTCTATCGTAGCGAAGCAAGCGAAGGCTGCCGCGCCGAAGCCACCTGGCGAAGGCGGGCTGTTGGCCCGCAAGCTACCGCCGTCCCGGCAACGCCAGCACCGCCGCAAGCATCGCCGGCGAATTGAGCACCGCGAAGGTCTCGCGCCGGCTGAGATAGCCTGCCGCCTCATCGATATCATCGGAATCCTCGATCTTGGCGCGCGCGATGGCGAGGTGCGGATCGATGTCGCCGCGCTTTCGCCGCGGCTCGGTTGGAACATTGCTCAGATGCGCCTCGCGCAAACCGGCGTCGCGGTGCAGTTCGCGCAGCGGACAGCCAACGGGCGGATGCGGCGCTTCGGCCAGTTCGTTCGCCTTTGTCAGGACCTGCGGCGGCGAGGTCTGCTCGGGGGTCTTGAACAGCGCAAAGCCTCGTCTTGAGCGAGCCGATGACGACAGCATGGTGATCGGGATCGCCAGCAACAGGCCGAGAATCACCGGCAGCATCCACAGCAGCAACGGCAGCGACACCGCGTAGGCGCTGACCGCCATGACGATCCCGAACAACGTCGGCACCGAATAGGTGCGGAGGATGTCGCGATGCGAGACGCCTCCGTCATCACGTCGCTGAACCTGCCATCCGGCGTCGCGCCCGAGCAGGACTTCGGCAACGGCGGACGACTGGAAGATCATCATGACCGGCGCGGTGAGACCCGAGAGAACCGTCTCGGCGACGATGCCCGCCAGCACACGAAATCCTCCTCCGAATTTCCTGCGGGCGTCGCGATCGGTGAGCAGCACGACGAAGGCGAGCAGTTTTGGCGCGATCAGCATTCCCATCGTGCCGACGAACACCCAGGCCGCGAGGACCGGATCCTGCGCCGGCCATTGCGGAAACAGCGAAAACCCCTTTGGAAAGTATTCGGGCCGGACAAATTGCGCCTGCAGCGAGACCAGGATGCCGAACACCAGAAACATCAGCCACAGCGGCGCGGTGAGATACGAACCGATTCCGGTCAGCAAGTGCAGCCGCGACACCCAGTGAAAGCCGCGGGTCGGAAGCAGGGCCAGATGCTGCAGATTGCCCTGGCACCAGCGCCGGTCGCGTGCGGCGAAATCCGAAAGCGTGGGCGGGGATTCCTCGTAGCTGCCGCCGAGCCCCGGCGCCATGTGGATGGCCCAGCCGCCGCGACGCATCAGCGCCGCCTCGATGAAGTCGTGGCTCAGGATATGCCCGCCGAACGGCTTGCGCCCGCCGAGTTCGGGCAGCCCGGCATGTTGAGCAAAGGCGCGGACTCGAATGATGGCGTTGTGTCCCCAGTAGTTTCCCTCTGCGCCGTGCCACCATGCGATCCCCGCCGCCAGCATCGGGCCGTATAATCGCCCGGCGAATTGTTGACATCGCGCGAACAGGGTCCTGGCATTGACGATGATCGGCAGCGTCTGGATCAGGGCGACCCTGGGATGCGCGTCCATCGCGGCCGCAAGGCGAACGATGGTGTCGCCGGTCATGAGGCTGTCGGCATCCAGGATCAGCATGCACTCGTAATCGGCGCCGAACCGCCGCACCCATTCCTCGATATTGCCGGACTTGCGCGCGGTATTTTCCGGGCGATGGCGATAGAATATCGGAGCTCCGCCGACCTCCTGCCGAAGCTGCAAGAAGCACATCTCCTCGGCGATCCAGATCGCGGGGTCGGTGGTGTCGCTGAGGATGAACCAGTCGAAATGCGGGCCGTTGCCGGTGTCCTCGACCGACTCATGGATCGCGCGAAGTCTCGCAAGCACGCGATAGGGGTCCTCGTTGTAGGTGGGCAGCAACATCGCGGTGCGGCTCCGCAGCGTGGGCAACGGCGTGCCGGGATCGATTCCCAGTTCGTCTTTCTTCCGCAGCAACAGCACGAAGAAGCCGGCCAGGGCCGACATGAAGGAAAAGGCAATCCAGGCGAACAACAGCACGAACAGCGCAAGGATCACCGACTCCAGAATCGTGACGCCTCCGACCTGGAGAACCCGGTACATCACGTAGCAACCTGCCGCGGTCATGATCGCGGTGCCGGTAAGGATGACGGCGCGCCGGGTCCACATCGGCGCAAAACGCGGGGCAGGCGGCGGCTCAAACCGCCGTAACGGCTGGACCGCCATCTCCATCGGCGCTTCCTCGGGAAGGAATTTGCCTGATGGACCGGCGCCGGTTGCCGGCGATCGGATTTTCGTCAGGGTGTCCATCGGTAGACCCAGACTTCCGACACGGCGTCGTTGTTGTGCATGAGCGATGCGCGAAGTTCGACCGGGAGTTTTTCCTTGACCAGTTCGAAGCTTAACCGCCAGCCTCCGGTGGCCGGATTCGGCTGGGTGACGATGTTCTGGACCTTGCCCTTGTCGGCCGTCACCAGGCCTCGCAGGGCTTTCGGATCGAGGGATTTCAGTTTGTCGCCGACGACGTCGAGCACGAAGATCGTGGCGTTGTCGCCGCGTGCACCGACGCCGGTGCGGGAAAATCGCGCAAGCCCGCTCGGCTTCGGCGTATCCGGCCCCCAGTGCAGGCGATAGGTGTACGTGTGCTCGCTCTTGGCCGCCAGGGGAGCCTTGGGGTGCCAAAAGCCGGCAATGTTGTCGTGGACTTCTTCGGTTGTGGGAATCTCGAGCAGTTTCAGGGAGCCTTCGCCCCAGTCGCCGATCGGCTCCACCCACAGGCTCGGCCGGCGTTCGAAATTGGATTCAAGGTCCTGATAGGCCTGGAAATCCCTTTGCCGCTGCATCAGGCCGAAGCCGCGCGGGTTGAGATCGGAAAACGAGGAGATCTGAAGATCGCGCGGATTGTGCAGGGGTCGCCAGAGTTCTTCGCCCCGGCCGTTAGCGATGGCAAGGCCGTCCGAATCATGGACGGACGGACGGAAGTCGTCGACGTCCTTGCGGTCGTTCGGTCCGAAGAAGAACATGCTCGTCAATGGCGCGAGGCCGGCGTGGTCCAGATTCACGCGCGGATAGAGCGCCATCTCGACGTCGAACACGGTGACGTCGCCGGGTCGGATGGTAAATCGATAGGCCGCCGCCGCGCTCTCACTGTCCAGCAGCGCGTGCACGACAATGGAACTGGCGCCTGGGGCCGGTTTCTCGATCCAGAACGTCTTGAAGTACGGAAACTCCTCGCCCTTTGCTTGGCCGGTATTGATCGACAGGCCGCGCGCGGAAAGGCCGTATAATTGCCCCTTGGCTACGGCGCGAAAATAGCTTGCGCCGAGAAAGACGCAGACCTCGTCGTAATAATCCGACCTGTTGATCGGCGCATGAAGCCGGAAGCCGGCAAAGCCGAGATCGACCCCAGCGGCAGGCGGCGCCAGATCGCCGAACGAGAACAGATCCGGCTGATAGGCGATCCTCGAGGCCTGGCCGTTCTTTACCTCGAAGATGTCGATCTTGTTCTGATAAAAGAATCCCCGATGAAAGAACTGCGCCTCGAACGGCAGTTTCTCGCCGCGCCAGAGCGCGCGCTCGGGCAGGAAGCGGATAGTGCGATAGCGATCGTAGTCGATGTTCTTGAGGTTGTCGGGAAGCTTGTCGCTGGCGGCCTTGTAGGGCTTGGCGGCGAGATCCCGCGCCATCTGCCGGATCACGGATCGGTCGAACGGCGCCGGCTGCGCATGCGCACGCGAGACAAGCCCGGGTGCCGCGACCGATAGCAACGGCAACGCTGAAGCGGCGAGGAAGTCTCTGCGGTTCACGAAACAAATTCCGCGGTTGCTGGAATGGGACCTCTCAGCAACGCCGCGCGAAACCGCGAGTTCCTTGCCCCGGAACCGTTTTTAGCCCTGTCGCCCGAGCGTACGGCTTATCCGCGTGACCACGGCATCCCATTGCCGCTTTTCCGTTGCGGGATAGTTGATCAGCACGCAGTTCATGCTGCCTCTTGCGCGGTTGCAGCGGTTGTACCAGATGCGGCCGTTACGAATGCTGGACACGACAAAGAAGTTCGGCGTGACGCGCTGGTACAGGATGCCCGGCGGCGGGCTCTGCCGGGCCAGAAACGTGGCCGGAGAAGCATTGTCGGGATTGGGAACGGACTGCACCGTCAGGTCCGCGCGGTTGTCGTCGGTGAAAAAGCGCCGTCCTGTCCCGCCTTCCGGCGGCCCGGCATCCTTGTTGAAGAGCGTGACCGGCATCTCAACGCTGGTCCCGGTGCTCGGGATCACGTATCGGCGCCACTCCATCTCGCCACCGAGGGCGTGCTCGGGAACGAGGGCAGAAGTTAATGAAAGCACGAGGGCGGCGGACAGGCGCGCGCGCATGGACCGGTCTCCGGTTGCAATCGAAAAGCAATCGGATCGATCGATGTTCGTTCCAGCCGCGACCGAGATTTCCCTTGAACCGCCGGCGACCCTAGCGCGCAGTCTCGCCGGCGATGTGCTTGCCAGCGATATAGCCGAACGTCAGCGCCGGCCCCAGCGTGATGCCGGCGCCGGGATAATTGCCGCCCATGATGCTCGCCATGTCGTTGCCGGCGGCATAGAGACCTTCGATCGGCCGGCCATGCTGGTCCAGCGCGCGGGCGTGGGCGTCGGTCTTGATGCCCGCGTAGGTGCCGAGATCGCCGATCACCATCTTGATCGCATAGAACGGCCCGTCCTTGATCGGAGCGATGCAGGGGTTGGGGCCGTGCAACCCATCGCCCTGGTAGCGGTTATAGGCGCGCGATCCCTTGCCGAAAGCGGGATCGCGGCCCTCCGCGGCGGAGGCGTTGAATTCGGCGATCGTCGCCGCCAGCCCCCCTGGATCGATGCCGGCGCAGTCGGCGAGTTCGGCCAGCGTCGTTCCGCGCTTGAGATAGCCGGTGGCGAGATGATGCCGCAGCGGCATCGGGAACGGTGGCACGCATCCGAGCCCGTATTTGCGCAGCGCCCGGTGATCGCAGACGAGATATGCCGTGATCTCCTCGCCGGGCCTCGCCGCCTTCATCATCTCCTGCACGAAATCGTGATAGGAATTGCCCTCGTTGGCAAAGCGCCTGCCGTCGCGCATGACCGCGATCACGCCGGGCTTGGCGCGGTCGATGAAATGCGGCATCACGCCCTTGCTGCCGTCCTTTCGCTCGGTGATCGAGACCGGCACCCAGGCCGCCGCGTTCGGCAGGCTGTCCTCGATCCGTCCGCCGGCGGCCTCCGCCAGCCGCAATCCGTCGCCGGTGTTGCCGACCGGGCCCGGGGAGACATGCGCGGTGCCGTCGCCGGCGTGCGGGAACATCGCCCTGCGCCTCTTGACATCATGCGGGAAGCCGCCGCAGGCGAGTACCACGCCGCGCCTGGCATTCACCCGTACGGGCTTGCCGTCGCGTTCGACGATCGCGCCGCGGACCGCGCCGTCCTCCACGATCAGTTCGCGCACCGGCGATGACAGCCACAGCGGAATCTTCAGGTCGAAGGCCGACTTGGCGAGCCGCCCGGCCAGCGCATTGCCGTTGGTCAGCGTCATGCCGCGGCCGTGCCGCATCACGTCGATCGCGTGCCGCGACAGGCGCTTGGCGACATAGAACGCCGAGGCCAGCGACTTGGTCGCGCGCATGAAATGGATGATCTCCTTGCCGGAGCCCAGCATCATGCCGAACACGGTGAGTTCGGGCAGCGGGCTGCCGATATCCCTGATGTGAGCTCCGAGTTCGTGCGCGTCGAACGGCCGCGTCACCATCGAGCGCCCGCCCTGCGCGCCGCCGGGGGCTTCGGCGTGATAGTCCGGAAAGGTCAGCGGCATGTCGAACCGCAGCGCGGTCTTGGTGGTGAAGAAATCGACGGCTTTGGGGCCCTCGGAAAGAAACGCATCGACGCGCGCGGCGTCGTAACTGTTGCCGGCCTCGTGACGCAGATAGATCCGGGCCTGGTCGGGGCTTTCCTCGATTCCCCACGCCTTCGCCAGCGATGTGCCGGGGATCCACAGCCAGCCGCCGGAGCGGGCGGTGGTGCCGCCAAAGCGCGGCTCCTTCTCCAGGATCAGAACGGTGAGCCCGTGATGCCCGGCGGTAACCGCCGCCGCCATGCCGGCGCAGCCGGAGCCGACCACAACCACGTCGTATTCATGAGTCTCCTGTTCACCGGCTTTTTTGATTTCTTGTTGGTTGCCCGCCACGCGCTCCGCCCCGTTTCGTCAATTGCTGGGCGGGCATTTGGGTTGGGAACGATGGCCCTGTCAATTGCGCGGCGACCGCGTCACCACGGGAAACGAGGACGTGGCTTCTTGTTCTCCGGCTTCAAATGAGCATCTGGCGCCGACACCGGCCTTTTCCCTGATCTCCGCGGGATCGAGCGTGCAGTTCAGCCGGGCGAGGCTCTCGAGCATGGCGCCGGCAGCGCCATCGGAGGGGACGCCGGCGAGCACTTGCGTTGCAAAGATTTCGTTGGCCTGGCGTCCGGCCACGGTGTGCTTGATATGTCCGAAGGTCAGGTCGCAGGAGCGCGACGTGATATCGACATGGCTGATCCGGCAGACGATCTTGTCCGCGGTCACCGAGATTTTCTTCGGATAGGCGGTGTCGGCGTTGCCGGCGAAGAACGACACAACGGCTTTCTTCTCGGCGGTCGACAGCAGCGGAGAGTGCGAGGCCACCACCCCGGCCAGCGCCAGCGCCGCCGGTCCGTCGGCGGTGATCGGAGCTGCCTGGGCTGCGGTTGAACCGGCTGCAACCAGTAAAGAGGCGAGGACCGTCAGCTTGGCTGATTTCATTGTCGTCTCCTCCGCATTCGCGATGGCGAGTCGGTAGCATGGGCGGCCGGCGGCGAACGTGAGCTAGTTCATACTTGCCCGCGAGAACACGGGGGCGCTTGTCGCCGCGCCGCCGGTCCTGCCACGCAGGGCGGCCCCGCGCTTATGCGCTTGCGCCGCCGCGGCATCGGCGGCACATTCGGTGCACGACATCGCGATCGGCAAAGACCGGTGCAAGAGGAACTTCCATGGCGGCCACGCGGATCGACTGCGACATCCATCCAGCGGTAGGCGGAACCCGCACCACGCTGCTGCCCTACCTCGACGACCACTGGAAAGAGCAGGTGGTCAGCCGCGCCATCGACGGCCTCGATCTCAATTCCTATCCGCCCAACATGCCGTTCTCGGGCCGCGCCGACTGGCGGCCGGCGAGCGGCAAGCCGGGCGGCGAACTCGCGATGGTGCAGCGCGGCGCGTTCGACCAGCTCGGCTCCAGCCACGCCATCTGCAACGTGGTCTACGGCGCGCAGGCGGTGTTCGATCCCTATATGGCGGCCGGCTTCTGCAAGGCGATCAACGACTGGATCGCGGCGGAATGGCTATCCAGGGATTCAAGGCTGAGCGCGTCGATCGTGGTGCCGCTGCAGGCGCCGGATCTGGCGGTGGAGGAGATCGAGCGGCGCGCGGCCGACAACCGCTTCGTCTCCGTGCTGGTGCTGGCGCAGGGCGACAGCCTGCTCGGAAAACGACAGTTCTGGCCGGTTTACAAGGCTGCGGAGAAACACAAACTGCCGATCGCGATCCATGCCGGCAGCGCCTATCGCGGCGCGCCGAGTTCGATCGGCTGGCCGTCCTATCGCTATGAATACTATCTCGCCGAGGCGCAGGCGTTCCAGGCCCAGCTACTGAGCCTGGTCTATGAGGGTGTGTTCGGCAAATTTCCTGAACTGAAGGTCGTGCTGATGGAATCCGGTGTGAGCTGGCTGCCGGCTTTCATGTGGCGGGCCAACAAGACCTGGCGCGGCGTCCGCGTCGAGGTGCCCTGGGTCGAGCGCGAACCGGCCGCGATCATCCGCGACCACGTCCGCGTCACCATGCAGCCGTTCGACGGCCCGCCGGACGCCGCCGGCGTCGCCGACATCATCGAGCAGGTCGGCTCCGACAAGATGTTCCTGTTTGCGTCCGACTACCCGCACTGGCAGTTCGAGGGTGACGATCCGATGCCGCCGTATTTGCCGGCAAGCATCGTTTCGCGCATGTGCGTCGACAATCCGCTTGAAACATTTCCGCGCCTGAAGCTTGCGGCGTGAAGCCGAGCAAGCAAGGAGGATCGCATGAGTGATGTCATCGACCGCCCCGTCCTCGAAGAAGAGGCCGCCGCCAAAAGCCGGCTGCGCATCATCGACTGCGACGTGCATCCGAGCATCCACGCGCAATCCGATATCGAACAATTCATGTCGAAGCGCTGGCGGGAACATCTGCGGACTTACGGCAGCCATCTGCGCACGCCCTATATCGGCACCACGCCCTATCCGCGCTCGTCGCCGCTGATCGCGCGCCGCGACGCTTGGCCGCCGACCGGCGGGCCGCCCGGTTCCGATCTCGATTTCATGCGCAAGCAGCATCTCGATCCGCTCGAGGTCGAGTACGGCATCCTCCAGGTGCTCGACCTCTTCATCTTCTCGCAGCAGAATCTCGAATTCGGCGCCGCGATCCAGCGCGCCATCAACGACTGGCAGCTCGCGTTCTGGTCCGACCGCGAGCCGCGGCTGAAGGCCTCGATCCTGGCCGGGCAGGACGACACGGAGCTTGCGATCGCCGAGATCGAGCGCTGCGCCAGGATCGGCCGCTACGTCCAGATCAACGTCTGCCCGCGCGCCAACGAGCCGCTCGGGCGTCGTCGCTACTGGCCGATCTACGCGCGCGCGGAGGAGCTTGGCCTGCCGCTCGGCATTCACGTCGGCGGCTATGGCGGGCATGCGCCGACCGGCGGCGGCTGGCCATCTTTCTACGTCGAGGAGCACCAGTCGAACGCCCATACCATGGCGGCGCAGCTCACCAGCCTGGTGCTTGAGGGCATTCCGGAACGCTTCCCGAAACTCAAGATCGTCTTCATCGAGGGCGGCTTCGGCTGGATTCCTTCGGCGACCTGGCGGATGGACCGGCATTTCGAGGCCTTCCGCAGCGAGGTGCCGCACCTCAAGCGTCGTCCGTCGGAATATGTCAAGGAGCATTTCTGGTTCACGACGCAGCCGATCGACGAGCCCGACGAGGGCAGGCATCTGCGCTCGCTGATCGACTGGGTCGGCGCCGATCGGCTGTTGTTCTCGTCGGATTATCCGCATTGGGATTTCGACGATCCGCGCTACGCCTTCAAGACGCCGCTGACGGAAGCCGAGCGTCGCAAGATCTTCAACGGCAACGCCCGCGCGCTCTACAAGCTCTGAGTCAGGGATCGCATGGCCCGGCACATCGTCGCGCGCACCACCGATATCCCGCCCGGCGGCAACAAGGTCGTCGGCGTCGATGGCCGCGACATCGTCGTGTTCCATGTCAATGGCGAGTTCTTTGCGTTGCTCAACCGCTGCCCGCACGAGGGCGCGCCGCTGGCGAAGGCAGCCTGCGTCGCGCACCTCACCTCGCCGGAGCCGGGCGTCTATCGGCGCTCGCGCGTCGGCGAGCTGCTGCGCTGCCCCTGGCACGGCTGGGAATTCGACATGCGCAACGGGCAATCGTATTTTGACCCGAAGCGGGTCAAGATCCGCTCTTTTCCGGTTGCGGTGGAGAGCGGCGAGGAACTGCAGAAAGGGCCTTACGTCGCCGAAACCTTTCCCGTGCATGTCGAGGACAGTTACGTCATCATCGAAACCTGAGGCGCCGCCGCCGCCGGTCACGGCCGCCAAAATTTTCCCTTCACCGTTATCTTACCAAGGAGCCATGCCATGACGCACGCCATTCGCTTTCACAAGACCGGGGGTCCGGAAGTTCTGGTCTGGGAGGAAGTCGCGGTCGGCAAGCCCGGTGCGGGCGAGGCGCGCATCCGCCACACCGCGGTCGGGCTGAACTTCGTTGATATCTACAACCGCTCCGGCGTCTATCCCGCGCAGTTGCCGAGCGGGCTCGGCGGCGAGGCGGCCGGCGTGGTCGAGGAAGTCGGTTCCGGCGTTAGCGACCTCAAGCCCGGCGATCGCGTCGCCTATGGCAACGCGCCGATCGGGGCCTATGCCGAAGCGCGGCTGATCCCGGCCGATCGCCTGCTCAAGCTGCCCGACGGCATCGACGACAAGACTGCCGCCGCCATGATGCTGAAGGGTCTGACCACGCAATACCTGATCCGCCAGACCTATCGGGTCAAGGCGGGCGACACCATCCTGCTGCACGCCGCCGCCGGCGGCGTCGGCCTGATCCTCAGCCAGTGGGCCAGCCATCTCGGCGCCACCGTCATCGGCACCGTCGGCAGCGACGAAAAGGCCAAACTCGCCAAGGCGCATGGCTGCGCCCACACGATTGTTTACACGCGCGAGGATTTCGTCAAACGCGTCGACGAGATCACCGGCGGCAAGAAAGTTCCCGTGGTCTATGATTCCGTCGGCAAGGACACGTTCCTCAAATCGCTGGATTGTCTCGCGCCGCTTGGCGTCGCCGCGCTGTTCGGGCAATCCTCCGGCGGCGTCGAACCGCTCAATCTCGGCCTGTTGGCGCAGAAGGGATCGCTCTACGTCACCCGCCCGACCCTGAACACCTATGCGGCGAAGCGCGAGAACCTCGTCGCCATGGCCAAGGAACTGTTCGACGTGGTGAAGTCAGGCGCGGTCAAGATCGAGGTGCACCAGACCTATCCGCTGAAGGACGCAGCGAAGGCCCACACCGATCTCGCCGCGCGCAAGACCACGGGATCGACCGTGCTGACGGTCTGACGGCGGGGAGCCGGGCGCACTTAAACATCCGGCCGGCGCGTGTTACAATGCGTCGGCCGTTTTCATCACAGGTGCGTAGCCGATGTCCAAGCAAGCGATGCGCGAGGAGGCCGAGCGCCTGATCCGCGAGACCATGGCAAAGAAGGCCCTTGTGGTGAAGCAGGGCAACACGCGGATCGAGACCACCTGCGGCAAATGCGGTGCGCCCAACCGCCTGCAGGCGGAGAAGGGTGCTGCGCGCGTCAAGTTCGCCTGCAAGCAGTGCGGCCACAAGCAGGAAACGCTTTAGCCGTTCGTATCGCCAGAGCCCGGCCATGACGGCGGGCCAGACCGGCGACAGTACCGGCGAGAACTAACCTTCCTTCACAAACCTCGCGAACGCCTCCGCATAGTCGGGATGCCAGCGCGACAGCGCGGGGCGGTTCTCGACGATGTCGCCGATCGCCCACAGCATCCGCCGCTGATCGAGCGCCCGCGGCACGTCGTTGTCCGGGCACAGGATGTAGAAATCGCCGGCGTCGAGACGTTCGATCATGAAGTCGATCGTCTGCTCCGGCGTCCAGGCGCCCGGCGGCTTCTCGGTGCGGCCGCGTGCGGTAAGGCCGGTAAAGACGTGACCGGGGATCATCAGATGCGCGCTGATGCGGCAGCCCGGCAGGTTTCGCAACTCGTGCTGCAGCGCCTCGGTGAGCGCTTTCACGCCGGCCTTGGAAACGTTGTAGGCTGGATTGCCGGGCGGGGTGGTGATGCCCTGCTTGGAGCCGGTGTTGATGATCAGGCCGGGCCGGCCGCGCTCGGCCATGTGAGGCGCAAACGCCTGGGTGCCGTGGATCACGCCGAACAGATTGACCGCGAGAATCCGCTGCCAGTTCTCCAGCGGGCCAAAGCTGTTGCTGTCGGGGCCGATCCCGGCATTGTTCATCAGGATGTCGGTCCCGCCGAACCGCTGCTGCACCGACGCCTCCAGCTTGGCGACGTCGTCGAACCGGCTGACGTCGATGGCCGCGGTCATGATATCGGCGGCGCCGCCCTGCGCGGCGGTTGCCAGCCGTTCGGCGGCGGCGGCAAGCCGCTCGGCGCCGAGATCGGCGATGCATACCCGCATCCCGAGGCTCGCAAAGCGCATCGCGGCCGCGAGGCCAATGCCCGACGCGCCTCCGGTGATGACGGCAACATGGTTCGGCGACATTGCGGGGTGGGGCATGCAGGCTTCCTCGACGGTTCGGGGCGCGGCTTCGGGTGTCCCAATTATCGCACAGTTTCAGCTCGGCATCAGCCTCCGCCCGAGCGGTCGACCGGTGGTCGTTTTTGCATGGAAGATGTGCGTGAGCCCCGCCGGCCGATGCGAGGCTTCCACAAGCAAACCCGAGCGGCTAGATAGCGCTGTCACCACAGGGGTTCCGCAGACATGAACTACCCATCGCTGTTTTCGCCGCTCAAGGTCGGTCCCTATCAGCTCAAGCACCGCGTCGTGCTGGCGCCGTTGACGCGGATGCGGGCGGCCAAGCCCTCGCTGGCGCCGCGGCCCCTGAACGCGGAGTATTACGCCCAGCGCGCCACGCCGGGCGGCCTGTTGATCGCCGAAGCCTCCCCGGTGACGGCGACGGGTTTCGGCAGCCCCGGGGTGCCCGGCATCTACACCGAGCAGCAGGTTGCGGGCTGGCGCGAGGTGGTCGACGCCGTTCACGCCAAGGGCGGCGTGATCTTCCTGCAGCTCTGGCATGTCGGGCGCGTCTCGCATTCCTCGTTCCAGCCCGGCGGCGTGCTGCCGGTCGCGCCGTCGGCGGTGCCGATCGCCGACCTCAAGACCGGCACCGCCGACGGCAAGGCGGTGGCCTACGAGACTCCGCGCGCGCTTGAGACCGCGGAAATCCCCGGCGTGATCGACGCCTATCGCCAGGCGGCGAAGAACGCGCTCAAGGCCGGCTTCGACGGCGTCGAGGTTCACGGCGCCAACGGCTATCTGATCGAGCAATTCATGCAGTCGCACACCAATCGGCGCACCGACCAGTATGGCGGCTCGATTCCGAACCGCGTCCGCTTCCTCCTTGAAGTGACCAAGGCCGTGGTCGAGGTCTGGGGCGCGAACCGCGTCGGCGTGCGGCTTTCGCCCTATGGCGTCGCCAATGGCAGCGGCGAGCCGGACCCGATGCCGCTCTACAGCTACGCGGTCGAACAGCTCAATCCGCTTGGCCTGGCCTATCTGCATTTCATCGAGCCGCGCTCGTCGGGCGCCGGCCGCGCCGAGGTCAACCACCAGAACGTGCCGTCGGCCATGGTGCTGTTCCGCCCGATCTGGAAGGGCGTGCTGATATCAGCCGGCGGCTTTACCGGCGACGCCGCGGAGGCGGCGATCCAGGATGGCCATGCCGATGCGATCGCCTTCGGCCGCATCTTCATTTCCAATCCCGACCTGCCGCGCCGCCTGCAACGAGGTTTTCCGCTGACGCCCTACAACCGCGCCACGTTCTATGGGGGCGACGTCGCCGGCTACACCGATTATCCCGAGCACAACGAGCTCGCGCAGGCGTGACTCTTTCCGTCATTCCGGGATGGTGCGTTAGCACCAGACCTCAGATGCGCAATTGCGCATCGGGGAATCTCGAGATTCTCAGGTACGCAATTGCGCACCATAGTTCGATGCTTCGCATCGCCCCGGAATGACGGAGTATTGGTCGCACGGCTCGGTGCGATGACGAGACGTGAGTACGGAGTCTCAAGCATGTTCCCTGAGCCGGAAGCGAAGAAGAAAACGACCAAAGCCGTCGCACCCGGCAAGCCCGCGTCAGGCCAATGCCTGTGCGGCAAGGTCGCCTTCGAGATCGACGTGCCGGCGCGCTGGGCCTGGCACGACCATTCGCAGGCCAGCCGCCGCGCGCATGGCGCAGCCTATGCCACCTATGTCGGAAGCTGGCGCAAACGCTTCCGCATCACCAAGGGCGAGAACGACCTCACGCGCTACGAGGACAAGGCGACGGGAACGACGCGAAGCTTCTGCTCGGGCTGCGGCACGCCGATCGCCTACGCGCGCGCCCGCTCGCCGCACATGGTCAACATTCCCCGGGCGCTGTTCTCGGGCCGTACCGGGCGACAGCCGCTCTATCACATCGCGATCGAGGAGCTGCAGGAATGGGCCTATACCGGCCAACCGCTGGTGCCGCTGAAGGGCTTTCCCGGCGTGGTCTGGCAGCGCTCGAAAAAGAAGAAGCGCGCCCGGCGACGATCCCTCTGCCCTGGGCCGCGCAGGGCAGCCATGACCTCGCTCCATTGCGCGCGTCATTGAAGTTTGGTCATCTGCCTCCTCCCGCGGGCCAATGAACCGGCGGGCAGGAGGGTACATGAAAAACAAGATCACCGGGCGCTCCGCATTCCTTGCACTGCTGAAAGACGAGGGCGTCACGCATCTGTTCGGCAATCCCGGCACCACCGAACTGCCGGTCATGCACGCCCTGAAGGACCATCCTGACCTCACCTATGTGATGGCGATGCAGGAAAGCCTCGTGGTCGCCATGGCCGACGGCTTCAGCCGCGCCTCGGGCAAACTCGTCGCCTGCAACGTCCATGTCGCGCCCGGCCTCGGCAACGCGATGGGCTCGCTCTACAACGCCAGCTTCACCGGCACGCCGCTGATCCTGACCGCGGGCCAGCAGGAGCAGGGTCACGGCCTGATGGAGCCGGTGCTGTACGGCCCGCTGGTGCAGATGGCCGAGCCGCTGGTGAAATGGGCGGTCGAGGTGACGCGGCTGGAGGATCTGCCGCGGATCGTGCGCCGCGCCGCCAAGATCGCGACCACGCCGCCGACCGGGCCGGTGTTCATCTCGCTGCCGGGCGACATCCTCAATGCCGAGGCCGGCATCGACCTCGGCCGCTCGACCCGGGTCGATACCCGCGTCAAGCCGTCGGAGGAATCGCTGCAGGCGCTGGCCGCGCGGATTCTGAAAGCGGATAAGCCCGTGATCATCGTCGGCGACGAGATCGTCAAGAGCGACGCGCTGCAGGAGGCGGCTGCGCTTGCGGAAACGCTGGGCTGCCCGGCCTATCAATCCTCGACGCCGTATGGCGCCCACTTCCTGTCCGAGAGCCCGTGTTTCATGGGCGCTCTCGCACGGGTCCAGAAGCTCGCCCGCGAAGCGCTGGCGCCCTACGACCTCATCATCGCGCTCGGCGGCGATCCCTTGCGGATGTCGGTCTACAGCGAGATCGATCCGTTGCCCGACGGCCTCGCCATCGTGCAGGTCGGCCTGGTCGATTGGGACATCGCCAAGAACTACGGCGCCGAGATCGCGCTCAAAGCCGACGTCAAGGAAACGCTCCGCGTACTGATCCCGGCGTTGAAGGCCTCAGGCGGCGGCGCGTTGCAGGCGCGCGCCAAGCAGGGCGTAGCGGTGCTGGCGTCGAAGAACTGGACGGCGAAGCGCAAGCCACTGGTCGAACAGATATCGAAAGCCGCCAACACCTCGCCGATCGATCCGGACTGGCTGGCGCTGCAGGTGGTTGAGGCGATGCCAGAGAACGCGATCTTGGTCGATGAGGGACTGACCTCGTCGCGGCAGATGATCGCGTTGCGGCCGCACCGCGACCGCTACGGCTATCACGCGCTGGCCTCGGGCGGCATCGGCTGGGGCCTGCCGGCGTCCGTCGGCGTCAGCCTCGCCAACCCGGATCGCCCGGTGGTGTGCTATTCCGGCGACGGCAGCTCGATGTACTCGATCCAGTCGCTGTGGACGGCGGCGAACCACAAGCTGCCGCTGACCTTCGTCATCGTCAACAATGGCGGCTACCGCATCATCAAGCAGCGGC